>Ga0099824_1001442_pt1 | contig 33363 bp, 17 predicted proteins | sample SiratrowhiteBW_FD_76837 | JGI IMG/M metagenome (GOLD analysis project Ga0099824, IMG submission 76837) | Root nodule microbial communities of legume samples collected from California, USA - Siratro white BW | ecosystem: Host-associated > Plants > Roots > Nodule | place: USA: California... | reverse complement strand
TTATATATATATATATATATATATATATATATATATATATATATATATATATATATATATATATATATATATATATATGTAATAACTGAAAAAAAGTTATTTAGAAATCAATTTTTAGTTATCAAATGAAATTGTCGTTAATTGTGACTAAAATAGTCACCAAATTAGATTTTGATTGCTAAATAACTACAAAATAAAAGTAAAGATTGAATTGAATTTAGTGACCAATTAAGTCATGATAATTAGTATCTAACATTAACTACGAAAGTTTTAGTGACTTATACCATTAGATTTTAAATTGGTATCTAATTAAGTTATAGACTAATTTAGAATATTCATGATAATTAAATTGGTATAAGTCACTAAAACCTTGGTAGCTAATGTTAGATACCACTAATGTTAGATACCAATTATCTTAACTTAATTGGTCACTAAATTCAATCTTTAATTTTATTTTGTAGTTATTTAGCAATCAAATTCTAATTTAGTAACTATTTTGGTCACAATTAGCAATCATTTCATTTAGTAGCTAAAAATTAGTCTTTAAATAATTTTTTTTCCTATAGTGATATATATATATATATATATATATATATATATATATATGACATAAAAAAAACTTGTAATTACCAAAAAACATGTAAATACAAGAAAGAAAGACCAGACAATATAGTTTATAAACAAAGTACATGTTAAACACATATTAGACTGTCAACTTGTGAAACATTTAGACAGTCTACCCTAAAACATACATTAGACTGTCTATCCAATTATCTAGTAGTAGATTGTCTGACTTAGGACACATTAGATTGTTTATCGAAAATCAAACACTAGACTATTTATCTAATGTCCGATTGAAACAAAATAAACAAGGAGTTTCATGTCATATAAGAAATAAAATATATCCATTAGATAATGAAATGAATATTATGAATCAACTCAATTAAGCTTAATGCATAGAGTTAATATACACTGAAAGATCAAACTAACACTAGAAAAAAAAATCTCTAACATATTAACAATGTAATCTAAATTGATTCATAACTAAATGAAATAACTCTTTCAATATAGAAAAATTAATTCAGCTAATCTGTTTTAAAAGTTTGTTGGAAATGAAAAAACTTTCGTTTATAAGTTTGTTAGTAAAACTAATTCACTTAGAAGCTGATAAAACTAATTCACTTACAAACAGTAAAACAAATTATGATAATACTTCTATAGAATGGTTGGATAACAACACCTTACTCTTTTATCTCTGTGTTCTTGTTGATATGTTGGTTTGTTTTATATGTCAAATAGCAAAGGCCTGAGATCTAAAAATCAAATTGCATTAATTTTTACGGTATTTGAATATTCAATATAAGTCAATCAAAATCAAAAAATTCAAAATGTGTTTTTTTTTTAACCAAGAGTGTTTCCAGATTCAGATATGACAAACTAAAATGAGATTTTTGTATAGTAATGTGATGCACTCTTGTGGTGATCAGATTGATGAGCACTTTGAAGGAGGGTTGAAACAAAAAGAATATGAAGCTCAACTTAATGTCAATTAATTTCATTTAGTAACTTGTTATATCCCATAAAAGTAATTGATCCACCAAACATCAATTCCTAGAACTCATCCAAAACTCCCCTCTTTAAAATTACTATGGTAAAACCTGAGACCTTATCCTAATTAAAATAAAAACTTTTACAAACCAATTTTGATTTATTTAATGCCCATGGGTATGTTGACACACTAACAATTGGCCATTAGAAAATGAAGATAGGTAGGTTCCTTTATTTTAAAGTACTAATTTCTTTGTATAAAATGCTGCTGACCATCTTATTTAAATATAGCATTTAAATTAAAAAATTAAAATATTTGTAAGTCAAATTTTAAGTACATTTTACAATTATCCTCTAGAAGAGTTGATATTTATGAACGTTGAATTTATTTAAAACCTGAAATACAATATATATAATGATTTATATTTATAAAGAAGATTAATAAAATGATGGAAGTGGAGGCACGTGTAGAACAGAAGAAGGTGGGGGTTGAAATGAAGGGTTGGAATTGAAATGGTAAAGGATGGATGGCTGATAGATAGAATTATGGTGAAACATGAGTAAGGGTGTTGTTATGTTTTCTTGTGTTATGAAAGAGAAAACAGAAAGAGTCAAAAAGAGTTTAATATATGCCTTTGACTTTCTCTCACCCTTTGCGATGGCTTTGCCCATCAACATACACTTTGCCCATCAACATACACTGAATAAAAAATCTACCAAATTGATATTTAACAAACCCAATGAAATTTATTTATTTTTATCTAAAATTCTTCAAATTCAAATTCATAGACTTACCCACAAGTGCATAGCTTCAAATTGTCCATAATTATGAAAATTTTTAAAAACAAATACTTTCCATTATTCATGATCTAACAAATTGGTCCATAGACTTAAGAAATTGATCACAGACTTAGCAAATCCATCCAACCTATCCCTATTCAAAACCATAAAGTTATTTCCACTCCCTACCACTACAGTGAGAAAGAACACTGATATTCATTCAAATTCATTTTGATAAAAAAGTAACCATGAATAATTTTTTATAAACTTATGTATATTTAGCTAAAAGGTTATGTGATTCCAAATAATTTTACTGAGCTCTCATGAATAATAATACATGCGGTCTTTAAAAAGAAAGAAAAAACTTTTGAATCTGTAATACTACATTTACCCCTGACAACAACTGCTGATATATGTCCACTGGCTCATTGCAAACATGCATACATATTAGCACAGGTTTGTTCAGTCTAAATTTATTTGGTACCTTATGTCAGATAAAGATTCTTAGAATTTATTGTCCCCACCCTCTTCTATGATGTGTAGATCATAATTTAGTTGCTAAAGTTTGTAGACAAAGCTGCATATGGTTTTGTCTGCTAAAGAAGAAAATTGTTATGAATTAGGATATAAATTTGATCAACTGTGGGGTTATACAAAAATGAGTGTAGCAAAGACAGAAATTTGTGAAGTTCAAATTCCAAGTTTGGTGAAATCATTAATGGCCATGAGGGGGCTGAGGTGTTGAGAGTTTGAAGGACATTCTTTTGAAATACCTTTGCTTTTCTACAAGTCAGAGACATTGATGCCCTCATTGAAGTTGATACTTAATTCCCAAATCCAGAATCCTAAGCTACATTTGCTTGCAAGAAAAAGTGAAAGTGAGTGGTGAATCCAATTCCCCCATTTTACATTAAAATAAAAGCCAAAAGACTACAAATGATGGAAGGAAAAGGAAGGGACCACACACCACAACACTACACAACACAGCAGAGTCTAAGTGCAACATTTAGCACATCGAGGTGCTCTAATCATAGAATAAAAGAGTCAATTTATGTTTGGACAGTGCTACATGTAGCCACAAAACACGTTTTTTACCACTGAAGCCATCGAATTGACAAGTTTGAACGCATTATCAAAACGTAAAGTTCTTTATTGCTGCACATGGTCGTACTTTTCACACTACATTTATATGTTGAAATTTCAAGTCTAAGGAGTAAGGATAAGAAACAATGTTGATGGATAAACTAGAAAACTTGTTGGGCATGTTGTAGGGCATTAGCAACTTTGTCAACATCCACTATTAATGTAACAATACAAAGTCAAAACATTGAATATTATACTTTTTGAATCACAACTCAATCATTCCCCAAAAAAACTATCCACCCAAATACAAAGTCTTCCAAAGACTAATTGCCTTATAGAAAAAGCATACATAGAGAAGATAACTATGTTAATTAATTAATTTGAATTGAACTATGCCAATATGATACGCCCAAAACTCACTTTAAATTACAAAAGTTTTGAATATTTCAAACCCTCAAAATAAGATTTAAACGGCAAACCAAACAATTGAAAAGATGCAGGCTTGCCAAATTCTGTGACAACATAAATAGTTATTTCTAGTGAGAAAATTGGATCCTTTGAAACTGGAAGGATAGATATGTGTAATAATTGGAGTATATTAAACAACCCCGTAAACTTGTTCTTGAGATAATTTCTTCTTATAGTACACTAGGATCATGATTTCACGGGTCCACTTAAAATTGAGAAGAACTTCCAAAGTTTTAGGATAATTATATGTTTGTATAAATCTTTTACTAGTATTTTTAAACAAAATAAAATGGGTATTTTTATAAGTTAAAAGTATTTTATATAAAAGTTTAAAAAAAAATTATACCCATTTTATTAACATTGTTGATCTTAGTTCTTCTTCAGTGCCTACGAGTTTTTCCTTCCTCCTTTGTTGTTCAGAATAATTATTTCTTCTTCTTTTCATTTTTATTTAATTTTCTACGTCGGAAAATAAAGTTTTTTTTAATAGAATTACTCTTTTATCTCAAATATCAATATCAATATAGTTATTTGTTACATGCATTATTATAAAGCAAAATTACAATCCTGAATGGAAAGCAACACCCACAAATTTTGTCTTAACGATAATTTATTGGACAAACACAGAAAATAACCTAACAGCCTTCAAAAACAACATTAGTTCTGCTAAATGCCTTGGTAAAGAACACGATTATAATAAGTTATTTTATGTTTTGTAAATACTAACTTCAAGGGAGACCTACACAGTTTTGTTTTCCTTCACATTTTACCTGTTCTGAATCTCTTTCTTTCTTTCTTTTTTCATTTTTCTTTCTTCATGCATAACAATATGTTGTTTATAAATTTTTTTCATCTTTTAAGTCATTTTATTAAGGCATTAATTATCCACAAATGGGCTATCTTATCCAACATTTTTGTTCTTTTTCTTAAATGATAGGTTTGGCTGAAGGATATTTACATTGAAGGTATTGTTCTAGAACCTTATACTGATTAAACATAAACTGTTAAAATAAACAAAAATAAAAATGATTTTTTCATAACTTATAATTATATAAAAATTAACTTATAAAACCTTTTCCATATAGTTTTGTAAAAGTTTTATTTTAACTATATCTAAATTTTGAATTTGAAAATAAAATCATTTATTTTATATTTTATTTATAAAAAAATTTCTTCATATATTTTCTATAAGCAAGAAATTTTCTAGTAACATATTATTCTATCTTCAATGTTTTGAACTACAATCAGTATCTTCATTTCTTTAAAATGTTTTTAGGAGATAGCTTAGGAAATATAATTGGACATAACAAAACTCTCATTGTATTTTGGGCTTCATTTACAAAAGTAAATTGAGTTATATAGTTAAAAAAAATACATTTTTTTATCAATACATTGTTGAATAGAAATTTAAAACTGATTTGGGGGTTCTAACTAAAATCCAAACCAAATATATCCTATATTTAAATTAACTTGTAATATGTTTCTCTCTTCTTTTATAACTTTCCTAAACTTTAAAAAAGAAAAAACATTATTTAAAAAAAAAAAAAAAAAACTTTACGAAACAATCATGCAAGCAGTAAAAATTTATCAGAGAGTTACTCTTTTTTGTTTTAAGCTGAACCCAAGTTTTTATTTATCTATATATTTTTTGTTAAGAACTGAACTCAGATAATAAACAGTTTTTTCCCAGCAATAATACGAGAGACATGTTTCGGATTTCAAGGGATATAGGCAAAGATTCTCTGCAGGAGACAATCACAAAGGATTTTTCCATCCCTTTACCTTATCATATTATATATATATATATATAATATGTAAGAAATAGAATATATCTTGAAAAAGAATCAAAAAAAATTGAAGCAGCTTATTAATCACATTATCAAATCTCCAGAGGCTCTTGTGTCAAAATTTCCAGGTTTCATCTCGATATTTAACAACTGAAGATCAAATCTGAATAAAAAAGCCTAGGCCTTTACTTCCTACACCCCATTATTATCAACTGACACCCCTTACAAGCAGGAAAAGATAAAATATCCCTCACTGCATCATGCCACTGAAGAAGAATAAGAGAGTTCATGAAAACTTATTCCAAAAGTTATTATATTCTGGAAAAGTTGTTTTGAATTTTTTTTTTAATATATTTTATGCGTTTCTGAAAAACTCATTTCAGAAAGTATCATATATATTTCAAAAAAATTATTTTAAAAATTATATTATGAAAGGCTTATTCAGGAAAGTATTTTTACGTATTCTAGAAATTCTATTATGAGCATCCTGTTTCAGAAATTTTATATTGAAAATTACGTTCTGAAAATTTTGGAAATTTTGTTTTGGGATATTTCCAAAATAGATAATCCAGACTTTTACATTAAAAAATTACGGTGGTGCAGTTAGAAATTATGGAGATGCAGGAAGAAAAAGCCTTAGCAGAAAAGGACACATATTTTGTTTTGCAGACACCATACACTACGCCCAAATTGCCTTTCATATAAAAGGCCCGATCCTATCCAAGTCTGAGAGCTTCTTCCTGTACTTTTACATGTTCTTCACCTCTATACTTTTTTAATTTTATTAATTTGCTTTTTTCAAAAAGATTCTTTTACCCTATGAAGATTATGATATATGTTTTAACTTTCGGAATAATTTATTTCAAAAATATAAAATTTGATTTTAAAAACAGTCTATTTCAGAAAGTCAAATTTCACATTTCAAAATAAACTACTCTGGAAATATAATTTGACTTCTGATCCGAAATCAACTTTCAAAATGGGTTCGAAAGAAAAAAATATTCCTCCATAATATTTTTGGAATAAGTCATTCTGGAAAACTTTTTTCACCAACTAAAATAGTTCAAAAATACGCTATTTCAGTAACATCTAAGAAAAACTCCCCCATAAATCGTGCACAACATCATTCCTCCTTCTTCTTCTTCCTTTAACACCAATATACGATAATGGTGATAGATGATGGTAGGAAGATCTATGGAGATGAGCTTCAACTTAAGATTATGGAAGTGAAGTAAATCGAAAGGGATATATGGAAGAATATTGCATAAAAGTAAAACAGGCAGTAAAATATTTAATGAAAAGCATTGTGGAAAAATCAAAAAGGTATGGAAGTGAGGTGCAAAAAGAAGCTTTCTCCTGACCTTCATAGGCCCAAACTAATGGGAACATGGGATGACTGCCCCTTCCTGCACCTCCGTATCCTCTTCCTACATCTCTATAGTCCATGTAAAATTATCATTTAATCTTTTTTAAAATATTTTAAAACCCATAATATTCTTCACCCAATTCACACCCTCACCAACCCTGCACCCGTTTCGAACCGTGCACACTTCCAGCGACGGTTGCTCGTGGATCTCAGCACCTCCTGCACTGCAAATTTGCTGCACCTCTCAATTGCTCCACCTTCACTTCACCTCTACCTGCTCCATTGCTTGCGTCCTGCACCTCCTCAATGGAGCAGACGTTCCACAACTCAAAATTTCGAATGACCTGTAATTTATACAATTCGCAAGAGACTTTTACATTTCAAATATATTGTGATACAAACCGTAAGTCATTCAAAATTTTAAATATTTTATAACTTATATAAGCGGTAAATTATTCAAAAATTTAAATATTTTACGGTTGGTACGAACTGCAACTCATTCAAAATTTTAAATGTCTTATGGCTTTTACAAATTACAAGTGATTCAAAAAAGTGCAAGAGTTTTTAGAAAAAGATCGAGAAGTGGTTGCTCTCAAATTCCTGGCTAGGAAGGAGACCTTATTTTGTTACTGGATGGTCAGCATCTTTCTCTCTCTTCTTGTTTTCCTCTTCTCTTCCCCTTTCAATCCTACTATTCTTTCCCTCTATTTCTGTATCTTCTTCTGAAAGAGAAGGTGCAACCAATGTTTCATTCTCCTACAACACATACTAAACCATGTTCAATATCTGTCACTAGGATTCAGATTAAAAATGTAGTTTTTCTTTTTTTGCCCAGATATATATCTGTGAGATGGAGTAGTAGAAACCTGTAGTGCATCATTTTTTTATTGATTAATTTTGTGTTGGAATTTAATTTCCCATGTTTGAAAGTCTAATTTTGCTGTAGTAGTACCTGTTAATTTCCTTTTTTTCTCTGTTAAGAGGATATAACTTTAGGCTGCAACGTTTAATCCTGATGCATAAGCCCCTAATTTCGTATGAATTTCATGTTCATATCATAAGTTCTCGTGCATTGATTCTGCTAGTAAGTATGTAATATTCTTCTCATACATGGGTATGCAAAGACGTGTGAGACGAAAAAATAAAAGTAAAAGCATATTACTGTGAAGTTGATTTCAAATAATAAATTAGCTTAACTTTGTGGAGTAATTGATAAACAAAATGGTAGTGATTTTCTAAATGTGCATGGAAATTTTCTCACCTTCTTTCAGTTGAATTTAATACACTTGAATATAGTTTATTTATTTTAAGTAATGGCTTACTTTGCATTTCTATATAAACTTTGCATACACAAAAACGCTTTTACGACTTTTACAACCCGCCAAGCAATTAAAAAAAATTTAATACTTACTGTTTATATAAATCATAAAGTTCAATTTTAAATTACTTAGGGTTTATATAATCCGTAACATTCAAATATCCTCAAATTAAACTTACGACTTAGAGAAACTGTAAGTATATAATTTTTACAGTTTCTACAATCGATTAAAAACATAAAAATTATGTTGCTTATTCTTCAGTGTCCAAAACGTCTTCAACCCGTCACTCCAACACCGTCACAATCTCCTACCATTACGATTGCGTTACCCTCCACTGTCGTTCAGAACTTCAACTCCTCTCTCGAAAACCCTATCGAAAACCCTCTTTTATAACAATAGGGGAAGTTGTCAGATGTGAGTTTTTTGTTAATAATGGTCGTGATTGGCCCAATTTGCATAAACTAAGAAAATATTGAAAAAGTTTATTTTTTTTTTACGCTTTCAAATATTTTAGTCCACTTTTTTTTCATTTTGAAAATAAAAATAGGCTTAAAAATGTTTTTAAAATGAATATGTTTCAGTTTTGGTCTTTATAAAAGATTTTCTTTGTCTTAGCCCTTTTAAAATTAAAATTGAAAACCGCTATTTTCAATCGTTATACAATATATTAATTTTAGCTTTAATCTTTCGGAAATTTTAAATCACCAATTTTGATCAATGACATTTACTTCAGGAATAAAAATATCAAATGTATTTTATAGGCCTCAAAGGTTTTTTTGGAAGTGGTTCTTTTTAACATTATATCTCAATACTAATACTAATAGGCGTCACTTGAAGTGTTTACTTGATTCTTCATTCAACTCATAAGTAGTTAATGAGTATAAGATAATATTAGGAATAAAAATTAATAACTTCCAATTTTATTAAACTAAAATAAAGAATATTTTGTAAGAACCAACATTAAAACACATTATTTTATAATACTAAAAACACATTTTGACCAAAAAAAGTAATGACCCAATAAAAGGTTACTGTCAAAGTAGAAAACAAGAACTATTGACCCTTTTCAGATGTTATTGGTTACCACAATACAAGGTGGTAAAGGGTTTGTGACGTTCACAGATAGAAAGAAAGTGCATAAAATGAAGCTAAGGTTTGAGAAGTTTTGTCTTCGTTATATAGGTGCTAAATGGACTATAGCATAAACATATGTGGTGTTGTAGATCCTTATAACTTTGTTGAGAAAAAGAGAATCTAATCCTAGATTTATATTAAAAGAATAAAATTTGATGAATATGTGTTTTACAAATTTCTTGAAGGAGGTAGGTATCCACGAACCAAAAGTTTATATTATTTTATAATCCATTGCCTCAAGGCCATGCACAAAGCTGGCGTAATGGAATGTAGATCCAAGACCATCCCCAAGAAATGAAATCTTATAGAATATTTATTGTCCTGTTAGAAAGAGATGCATACCAAGGACAATTTTAATAGGATTTTTTATAAGAAATTTTTTAAATAGTTTTTACATTATTTTTTTAATCCTTATGGTATCACACTATATATATATTTTTGTTTCAATAGTAAATTTAAAAAAAAAAACTTAAAAATTTTATATTTTTCATACTTTATTATTTTTTTAATTTAGTTATGCTTTAAAGAAAATTATTTTCCAATTTGTTTTGTTTTTCTTTGGATTTTTCGTTTTTACTATAAATAAATTGTTTTCTATATAAGAATTTTTTTCTGATACAAAAAGTTTTCTTCAATTAAAAACTGAATATGTTAAATAAAATCATTCAAATAATATTTTTCAAGATAAACAAAATTATGAGAATGTGATTTGTGTGATTATTTTTTATAAAACTATTTTGTATATTTTTATACCATTTCAATCGTAAATTAACGTATATATTATTATATAGAATACTTACAAAATGATCTTATATTCATTAATATTAATTTATTGTTGTATATTTAGGCAAAAAAATATTTATTGCTGCTTATACACAAGTAACTCCATTTTTCTGAAATTCTCTTCCAACTTGGTATGTTTAGTATATAGGAAACAAATAGATATATGAAAAATAAAAGGAAAAATATAAATAAATGAAAAAAAGAGATAAAAGAAAATGTTTTACTAAAAAAGTAAAAAATATTAACAAAACTCATAACTTTTAAAATCATACTTAAAATAAGTTATAGTAATAAACTAACTCATACTCATCTTTATCCAACCATTAACAGGAGTAGAGATAAAATAATTATTCAGATTCACAAATCAGATACATATATGGTAATTACTAATGGAAACATGAGCTTATTTTCCGTATTTTTTATTATATTTAAATATAATTTAAAAACTACAAGTGAAGAAGTTATATACTTACTTTTGAGTAGAAAATTATGTCAAGTTATTTTTGCTATTTTAATATAGAATAATCTACTTAAAAAATATAAAAAAAAATTATATAATAACATAACTGTTAACAGTATAAAATATTATTTTTTTAAAGTTACGAGTGTGTTTATTTCCGATCATGGAAACATATCCAGCAAAAAAATATAAAGAAAACTCGAAAATTGACATTTAATTTTACAAAAAATGAAAAAAAAATTATTTTTGAAACTTTCCTTGAAGCAGAGATTTGTAAGAAAAGTTATTTTCTAATAAAAAGTTAATTTAAATATAATAATTTAATTATAAATAAAATATAATAAAAATATTTATTTTTATTTTAAAAAATAAATAATTAAAGTTACAATAAAATAAAAATTTTAAAATAATTAATAAAATGATTTTTATAAATAATTATAATAATATGTTAATATATATATATATATAATATAATAATAAATATTATATAATATTATTAATAAATTTATTAATAATAATATAAATATAATTATAATTTAATAAATATAAATATAAATATTTAAAATCAATTCTACGATAATATTTATTTTATTATGATAAAATTATTTAAATTTAATATCAAAATTATTTTAAAAATTTTAATTTTATATTTTAAAAAATTAATATTTTTAATTAGTAAATTAATATATTTTATAATAAATTAAATTTATTTTAAAGATAATTACTAATTTAATAATTTTCTATATATTTTTAAAAAGATTATTAATTACATTAAATTAATTAATTACATTTTTTTTAATTATAAAAATAAATTTATAATTTTATATATTAAAATATTATTATATTTATTACATCATTCATAAATTTTTACAAATTTTTTATTTTTTACTTAATTCAAATAATCAAATTTTTTATTTATTTTTCTCTCTAATCATCTCAAATTTACTCTCTCATATTTAAATCCAAACAAATACTTATTTACTTTTCAAGACATTCAAATTCAAACAAACCCTTGGTGCCTGTTTTGTTGAACTGATTTGAAAATATTTACTGTTCAAGAAGATGAATTTAAGGGGATCAAGGGTGTTTAGTTAACCTAATTTGAGAGGATGGATGAAGAGAGATTTGCTAGATGACATCTTCCCTCATATAAAGAGATTTGGAGGGATGAAACTTGAAATTACAAAATAGCCCTCATAAATGAGGTGGGAATTAAGAAATATCCTTATAAATATATATAACATTTAATGGTATCATATATATGTTAATAAGAGTATTTAATTTTGAATAATTATTTTTAATTAAATGTTATCAGTTTAAGTAGATTGTTTATATACTTTTTATTATAACTTATTAATATTTTTATAAAAATAAATTAAGAATTCAAAAAATTCTTATTTAATTTCTTAAAAATATAGTAAAAAAAACATTTAACTTTTTAAGTAAGAGAATTAATAAAAAAAGTAAATTTAAAAAACATTGCAAACTATTTTTATTTAGACTAATAACTTTAAAAGTTTCAATTTAAGTAAAATGTAAAAATAATTTATACTTAAAAAAATAACAGTAAATTTCAATAAAAAAAGTAGTTTAGATTGTAAGAATTTTTTTTACAAATTTCAGTTAATTATAATTTAGACTAAATTGTATATTTTAATAGAATAATAAATTTGTGATTTTATTTCATTATTTAGGATTTATGTTTAATTTTAAATAATTTAGAATATATGTTTTAAATAATTTTAGTAATGTTTTTTATATTAAAATTAATTTAATCAAATTCATTTTAATTTTTTACCATCTTATTTCACAAGAGTTAATTAGTGTTTTCATAAATATATCATTTAAAAAAATAAAAACAAATTTAAACTTTCATAATCTATCTCCTCAAGTCCCTTCAAATCTTACCATTCATTCTTTAATCCAAACAACCTTTTCATCCTCATACAATCCACTCAAATACCTTTAAATTCATCTCCTCAAATCCACTCTCCCACACAAACAAACAAAGCCGTACTTACTTTTTTAACACATTCTTTTAGTGTTTGAACTTTTACCACGTTCAAATTCAAACAAATCCTTATTTGATTTTTTTAACTTTCATGAACTTTGATATTAGTGAGTGTAGGTGAAAAAGAGTACCAGGCGAAGTAAAAATCAAAGAATGGTCCAGATAAATGATATATGAAGCTCCCTGATCATGATATTTCCCTTTTGTCTGGAAATCTTGTAGCAAAATTTTCAAAAGTAATCATTATGATGTTGACCGATTTGGTTTAATAATTAAATATTTAGTTTCGTTTTGTAATTTTCTTTTTTATTTTTAAATTCTGAGTTAGTATAATTTTATTTGTTAATATACAATGCTTATTTATAAAAATTATACCCATCTGACAATTGTTCCCTTATTTAAAATAACAATATCGAATTATACACATAAATAAAATCAAATTAGGGACTTAATTCAAATTAGTTAATTCAATTAAAAAATAATTTTGTTTTTTGACGGCATAAAATTGTTTTAATATAAAAGATATTGCACTAATTATACATATAAGTAAAAAGAAAAACAGATAAGTTAACAGTTTGACTCATTTGTCATCATTTAAATTATATGTGAAAGTCTTCTAGAACTTGAAAGTTTATGAATAAATATATTAATATCATTTATGAAATCAGTATGAAAATTCTTTGGATTAGTAATAATTACAATATGATAGTCTAGTTAAATTAATTAGAAAATTTTGGTAATACTACACCATTATTATTTTACACAATATTAAAATTTATCACATATAAAAAAAGTGTAGCTTAATAGGCGAAAAATATTATATTTTTGTAAATATGGTTTGTGACTCATAATAGATTACAATTTTTATAAATCATTACTTTTTAATCACAAATAAATAAATATGATTTAAAGATAAAAAAGTCTTTTAAAAAAAATCTAAAACTATATTAATTTTATAATTAAAATATATAAAACACTTAGATTTATTATGATTATTATTATATTATTAATATTAATATTAATTACTCTTAATATTAATATTAGTATTAATATTATTTATATTAACATTAACCTTAGTATTAATATTATTATTACCATTATTAATAATAATATAAATTATAATAATTATAACATAGATAATAATCATAATATGAGTATAGAATTTATCTAGTGTAGTAATTATATGTTTTGTTTGTATTTATAAAATCAAGTGTAGCAAAAATATTAGTAGAAAATCATCAGTTTATTTGACTTTAAGTCATACTTTTATTATTATTAATATTATCTAAAGTAAAAATAATGTAATATAACATGAAAATAAGTTACATTATGTAACAAAAGAAAAATAATTGATTAATATCCACAGGTTTCTTTAATCTATTTTGATTTTAATCTGTACATGTATGAATCAAATCAGAATAAATTTTAATTTAAATTTTAATGTTTATCAAACTGATTGAAATTAATAAATAAATCATCTTAACTAATTAGAGGATGATTTATGCTTTAAAATTTTTAATTTAGGGCTTAGGTTATATTCTACACGTACTAATTTAACTTATTTTTCGAGTCTCAAGACTTATACGCAACATATTCAGGTTATGTTATTTTTTAAAAATCTTAACTCACTTGTAAGAGTTTAAACTTATCCAAAGGTTTTATATATAATAAAAAAATTTAACAACTGGCAAGTTTAAATTAATGTAAAATTTAAAATATAACAAAGAAATTTTTTTGATGATGGTGTATATATTTTATACCTCTGATGATGCTGTATATATTTTAAAAACAAAACATGTTTGGAAAAGGATTACACAAATTTTATTTCTCATACTTTCTTTCCATTTCCACAAAAGTTTGTCACTTTAGTAATAAAGGTGTAGAAGTGTAGGGATGGGCACAAGTAGTCATTTTCACTATAATGATTTTGGTTACCTTTGAGTAATCCAAGGATTGATGACAATAGGAGTACCCCTACCCTACCCTACCCTACATCCTCTAATTACAACATCCTTTTGGGGGACCCCAAGCACCCTATCCTTATATATGGGCCCACCCAACTCAAATATTAGTACAGTGTCCTATATCAAATCCATATTAACCTTAATTTGTGTAGTTTCTTTATTCTACAAAAAGAAATCATCTCCTCAGCATTATTTCAAATGCCATTGTCAACTTTCAAACAAGCTTAAGGAAAGCTGTTTAAATCATTTGACTGTAACAATTTTCCTCGTGCAAATGTTCCTGGACCAGATAAACTTCCTCAGCCAAATATCAAAATTATTAAGAAGTGAAACAACTCAAGCACACACTTTCAAATTGCATATCAATATATCATAAGTAAATTTGGTCAAGTAAACTCTATTATTGTTATCTCATATGCAACGTCATTCTAACTTTATTACCATAATCTTTTTTAAAATATATATTACAAGGTATTTGGTTTCCACATCATTACTGTTAGAAGTGGATGAAAATGCCTGGATAGATATGGATTGTTTCCAGTGACCTGTGCAAAAATTGAGACCCAAATTAGTAGGGATTTGTATCTATGTAGAAATTCAGAAAAGGTTATGTACAACAAGACTTTTATGCATTTAATCTTATTTTTTCTATTTGTGTACTGTGTTACATAAGAATAAAGATTACATTTTATGTTAACATATATAACATAATGGATTATAATTAAATAATAATATAATAATAATAGTAATAATTAAAAAACTATAGACGATAATAATTTTCTAGCAGTGATTTCCAATCGTTAAACTGAGGAAATATAGAAACATAACTTTAGAAAGAAGACTGAAAAAAAAAGCAGATTTTTTAAAAAATTGTGATTTTATAAAAATAAACTTTTTTTTTATAAATAAATGGTTTTAATTTATTAATAAAATATTTAAGTGTTATTTTCACTCTTACTTAAAAAAAAAATAATTACATAACATTTATATATTGTTTTAATAAAATTACTTTTTAGTAATTTTCTAAGTCGTTATAAATTTAAAGAATGTCTAATTAATATGGATCCAGAATAAATTTTACAGAAGATAGTATTTTCTTACTCCTGCTTTTAAGATCTTGAACTATCTATAATTCTGCATACGAGAAATTAATAAATAAAAGTATTTTTGTGACAAAAAAAAATTAGTAATTTGGATTCAATTTTTAACCACGTCAATACGTTTCTCAATGTGCAAAAATTCAAAGTAGGCAATGATAATTTACAGGGTAAAGTAGTGACAAAAGTAGGATGAAAAATTGAAAATAGCTGTCCCACGTAAATAATTAAAAGGTATCTCCTCAATCCTACTTTTCTTCCAATTCCAAACAATGGAAACACGTAATCCTTAACACTTTCCTTTGAATTCTTCATACATTTTTTCTTACGCGAAAAATGATTTAATAGGCATATTATGTAAACAAAATAAAAGTATTTTCTTTAAATTCACTTGCTTAGTCTTTTTTATTTTCTATTTCTAATCTTAGACCAGTCAATAAACCAAATAATTGTTTTTATTAAATTCATGTTTCATAACTCCACACATAAATCATTACACCCATTGATATACATATTTTGTCAGTTATAAATAAATACCGATAATAATGAGTAATGATACATGTGAAACAAAGGAATAAAATTTTCTCTTATTAATCCTGTTTAATGTCCTTGGATAATGAGTGATTGTAATATATCTATATTATAATTAAAGTATAAATATAACTAAATACTTATTCTTACAATTCATATTCTTAAATCTATTCTCATTTAACATATTTCAGGAGTTTTATAAAACACAAATCTTAAATTTATCAACCTAGATATGACTCATAAAATGAAAATAACTTTTTTGTACAACATGAAAATAATTTTTAGTCCTGATAATATGATCTTATGGGATAATTTAATTGGAAACCCTATTCTTACCTTATTTAAACCTCCCTCAAGTGGTATTAAATATAGATTATTTCAAATGGTTTCAATATTAAACATGCATTGTGTTTGATATTTATTTTTTATATATAAAAATACATAGTATAGTAACATGATGTCATTTTAAATTTTATAAAATAATTATGTTTTTACTTTGAATTTATATTTATTCTTATTAAAATTTTAATAAGAAATATTTTAATAATTTATTATTTTATTAAATTAATTTAAAACTAGTTTTCTTTCTCTTTATTCAAATCATCAATAATCTTTTACTTCTATTTCTTCATTTTATATCTCTAACTTCATCTTCTTTTCTTTCTCTTTGCCCCCACCTTCCCGTTTCCCGTGTCTAAACAAAACATCTAAACAAAACATTAGAACGATGTATCAAAAGAATACAATAACTGTTTGAAAATGTGAAGTATAAATATTTTAATTTTTTTTAATTTACAATATTAATAATATATGATATTGTTAAAACAGGCTGTAAATGGATTTTTCTTTTTTTTTTTCAAAGTTTAGTCTACCACTTTTGTTTCATTTTTGGGAGAGAAAAATCCCTGCACCTAAAAGTAGCTAATCCAAACGAAGAAGCATCTTAAGCAAAAGCCATAAACAACATTTCTTCTACACTTATTGTGTATGATCAGTTCAAACTCAGAAACACTACAAACAGAAAACACATAAATATTGAGATACAGAGTCACAGCAGAAACAAAGGCATAACATACACATTCCATCCAAATCTCTTCTTTTAATGGCATTTTGGCTCAAACGCGAGAGGCCCAACAGTGTAGAGCACAAAGGGCAGCTTCTTGGACAAAAATGGCTTCTCTGGCCTCAGAACAGCACCAGTGACACCACCATGGAGATTTGAGGGTTTTAGGCCACTGGGTGCACCCACCAGAACCACATTGCACTTGTGGGCGCCGTAGGTTGTGATGCTCTTTGGGGCTTCCAAGTAGAAGTAACCGTTCTTGTCGCTCTTCCCGGTTTGGACCAGCTTGTACTTGGTGTTGTTGCACTGGAGCTTCACAACGGCACCTGCAGTTTCACACCATCAACACACTCATCTCTTGTCGTTTACCAATCGGGGATAACAGTGTCATTTCACCAGTAAAAAGTGTCACCATTAACTCAAGGGTGAAAAGAGTCACAACAAACAAAAGCCCTCTTCTCAGAAACTGTGCAGCTTTCGTGAGTCGACAAATCAACTTTATGACAAAGTAATTGCTGTTTGCTTTGATATTCGTAAAGATCACTAAATTATGTTGAAAAACACACTCATTTCTCAGGGTTTTGCTTTTGCAAAATTTCCTTTCCTAAAATCTAGCCACACCATGCATTGGAAAACGCAAATTCAAAATAGAATATTTCAAGGCGCCCAGAAGTGCACAAAAATGTTCTTGAATTATTCCGAAAAAAAAAAATCAAATGAAAGTGAAATAAACTTAAATTTATGTCCATATTTCCTCGTCTGTCGGAACTTCAAACGGCTTAAACAACAGAACAAGTTAGATAGCCCAAAGAAGGTAGAAGAACAAATAAAAAGACAAGATCTAGAAAATACAAAACAAAATCTGCAAGGCATTATTTTTTAAAGGGTTTATATCCATGAAAGCAAAAACATGTACATGGAAGGAACAACATTAAGTCATCTAAACACATAGTATGAGTATATAATAATCTTGCAGCGGAAAAAGGAAACAAGGTTAAAGAATAGTTAGTGGAGACAAACCAAGCAGAGGTGTGGCTCCCAAGAGGGTGTCCACCCCAGCATACTTGCAGGACTTGACGTAGACAACACCTTGAACTGCCACAAAGCTTCTAGGGAAAGGGTGCACTGGAACAGGGGCGTGATGAGGAGGGGGCACTGCCACCGGAGGCTTGACGGGATGGTGAACTGGAACCGGAGGCTTGACAGGAGGGTGAACTGGAACTGGAGGGTTAAGAGGAGGGTGAACTGGAACCGGAGGTTTAAGAGGAGGGTGAACTGGAACCGGAGGGTTAAGAGGGGGATGAACTGGAACAACGGGAGGGTTGATTGGAGGGTGAACGGGAGCAGAAGGGTGATGGTGGTGGTGATGGGTAGGAGGGTGAGCAGGGGTTGGAGGGTAATGCGGGTGGGGAGGGGCAGAAGGAGGGTGAAGGGGTGCAGGGGCTGGTGGGTGGTGGTGGTGGTGGTGGTGAGGGGCGTTTGCCGGTGGGTAAGTTGGGGGATGAAGTGGGGCTGAAGTGGGGGAGTGAGGTGAAGGAAGAGTCTGAAGCTCTTGAGCAAACACACTCACTATGAGCATGAACAGCATTAATGCCATGGCTTTAGCCATTGCTATTGCTCCAAGCAGAGAAAGAGAGAGAAAGTGAGAGAGAATTGTTAGTATAGTGTAAGGGTGGTGGTGGCAGGGGTTGATTTATAGGGCCTGATGCCGGGATTCTCTGCGTTTTTTAGTGAACAAAAATTGTGAAAGAAGATTAGGAAAGTGAGTGTTTCCTTGTTAATGCTGTGTAGCTTGGCTTGTTAGCTTTGTGGGTTGGGATGAGAGTGGAAACTAGGAAATGGATATGTGAGGAAGGTAAATTTCATGTACTTGTTAAATTAATTCCATCTCTGACTTTCTCACACAATACCACACTTGTTACTCATTTATTACACATTGTCAGTATCTTTACCACATTTTATTATATTACAAGTTAATTCATCAAGACAATAAATATATGATAAAAGTTTTAAATAGTTTACTTTTAAGAGTTTTTAATTTATAAGTTATAATTTACTTTTGTTGATTGCAGATTATTTTTCCTTTTATATTTTGACATTTTTATTTATTTTTAGTTTTTTTAATTTATTATTATTTATTTTGGTTTCATAAAGACAACTAATGATTGTATTATTTTTATCATTTAATTAATTTTTTGTGTAGTTTAAATTAAATTTTGACCATTACACATTTAAGTAATTAGTTTTTTTATATAATGCTATGAAAAATACATGGAACAAAAATTATAACAAAATTGAAAGTAGTTTAATAAAAAATAAATAAAAAAGAAACTTAAGTGACACGTATCATATCAACTCGTTTTAATAAAATAACTTATCTAAATAAAAATAAATACATACAACATTTGAAAGGTAATTAAAAAATTTAATAAAGATTTACTTTTTTTAATACTTAAAATTATAATTATTTAGAAATATTTCTTTTTGAAAAATAAAGACTTCATTTATATAATAAATTTGTATAATTATATTTTTCGTTTTATTTTATATAATAAAACTTATATAATTATATTCTTTCATATCATTTTATATTTAATTTAAATATTTCTTAAAATCAGATTTTCTTTGAATCAGAATATAATCATTTTAATTCAATATAAATCTGGAAAAAGAATTATTAAGTTAGGTTTTGTTTGAATTAGAAGAAGTGAATTTGAGTTTAGTTAAGATCAAAGTATATGGAAAGTTTTGTTGTTTAGATTAAGAGAAATATAGTAAAAATTGGGTAAAAAGTTTATAAAAATAATGTGAAATGATTGATTGATAAAGTAAATTTGTTAATAAATGTAATTATAATTAAAATTAATTTAAAATTAAACATAATTATTATTTTAATTAATAAAATTATAAAATTATCAATTATTTTAAAAATAAAAAAAATAAATTATTATTGTTAATAATAATATTATTATATAAATTTATTTTTACTATTGTTATAATTTTAATTTTATTATTATTATAATTATTATTTATGATTTTATTATTATATTTAGTTTTTAATATTACTATCATTAATATTTTATTATTATTATTATTTTATTAATATTTTAGTAATATTATTATTTTATAATTTCAATAAATTTATTTTTTCAATAATTATTGTTATTAATATGATATATTATATAATTAAACATATTTATATTATTATAATATAAATATTAATAAATTACTACATAAGAAATATAACCCTCAAATATTCGCTCTTCTAAGAAGAAAAACAAAACCGTTAAATTTTATCTCGGTTTTCATTTTTAAATAATATTTTATTTTCATCCCTCTATACATTTTTATCTTCTAAAGCAAACACTATTTTAAAGGTTGAAAATACTAAACCAAGAAGTATGTATTTTTATTTATAGATAATGTTTAAAGAGTTGAAACTATTAATAATTTTTATTTATTGTTAGTAAATCTAAATATAATATATTAGATTTATTTACTTTTGTATATAATTTATTCTTATTGTGTGTTGTTACTTACTAATTACCGTTGGGAGTGAAAGTTTAAATTTTAACTTTATATATTTATATTTTTTATTAATACTAATATGTATAGTATATTACTATACTAAAATTAAAATAATAACGTGATTAAAATTTATTTGTGCCCATGGACCCAATTAAACTTTGAAACTTAAACCTAAGTGTAACAGTTGCGGTAGTGCCAATTTGTTTATAAGAATGCGGGAATATCAGGGTGAATGCTGCACACGCATAAGATATTAGAATTTTACACTTCTTTCGAGACTTATGTAGAAGTTTCCAAGGCTTCGGTAATAGTTGATGCGTTTTTTATTAACCCACTTTATACAATTTGGGTCAAGTTTCTGATAATGCATTTATGAGGGATGAAAAAGAAATTACTTCTGCAAAAAGAAAAACCCACCAGAAAAAGTTCAAATTTTCAAGCATGAAAGAGGCCACATGAAATGATGGGTGAGAAGAGTACCTTGGAGTACATTTTAAACATAAATGTCTATAATAAATGATTAAATTAATCTTTTGAGTGTGTACAATGATGTAAATTCCATGTTTGAATTGATAAAATTATAGTTCTTCAATATTTTAAGAAAATGCAACAATAGTGTTCTATTCAAATTTTGTGAGATCAATTTGTACACCAAATGGTATGTTTAACAGTTATTTTGACATTAGATTGTATTTTTTTATTTGATAATTAGTTGTAAAGTTTATGTTCAATTAATACATTTTACACATTCAGGAAATAAGTTATACACTTTTGTTTTTTAAGTATTAAATTATCACTCATGTAGGTTAACTTCATCATTTACATCAGTTACCTTGGTTTCTGATACATTATTCATCGATTACTAGTATAAGTGACAGTGATCTGTGTCCTCAGATTAAATTAAAAGATTGATTTATGTTTAACTTTACTAATAATTACTTCTAATAAAGATTAACTTGTATATTGTGTTAGAGAAAAATCTATTATTTATTGTGTTAATTTAAATATATTAAAAACATATAAAACGAAAAAAATTTATAATTTCAAAATAAAGTAACAAAAATACTTTGGTTTTTTATTCTAAACAAAAGTTTTCCATTTCAATATAAATTCTTTTGCGGGGACTACAGTATATAAATTATAATTTGGTGAGTATAACCAAAATATTATTTAACAACTTAAACAAAACTTGCATCATTGTTGCTTTCGTTCATCTTCTGGACCACTTTTTTTCCCATAATTCTTGATGGAGAAGGACGTTAATATATGGACAAAAACTCTTCTGCAAACGGTCTAAAATAAAGCCGTTTCTACGTATACAAGCCATTATCCTGTCCACCCCACGAGAAACATAAATACAACAGTCTTTTGGCTCTTATTTAGTATTTTATTTCTTTCAGTTTTGCTTTAGGAAACATCTAAATCTGTGTATAAAATTAATTACTTCTTTTCTTTCGATGTCCCAAATTTAAACAATTTGTTTTCTATATTTTAAATAATTTCATTTAATCTTTATAAATAATATTTAATGTATTTTGTTCTTGAATGACAACAGCTAAAGATATATATGACAGTTGTATTGTATCTGTAGAAAGTAAAATTAAAGAATTTGTAAGTATATGGACTCAAAATAAATACCTAAATGGATAAATAAATCATAAGAATATTTTTGATATACGATATTATTATGCATTTACACATTCCAGGAAAAACTCATTAAAAAAAATTGTATGCAAACTTTGATTGATTCAGAATTTAGTGTTGTACGTTTGGTTTCTAGTTCAACAGATTTATGTTTTGTCTGTTTTTGGGTAATGTAATGGGTGGATTGAAATGCCAATGTTATGTATTTTTGTTTTTACTCTACCTAAGGAGTGAGGTGAAAAGAAGATAAAAGTTAACTAACACAAATGTTCAAATCATTTTACTTCAGTTTGAAAAAATGTAGCATAGTTGATGATGTTTAATTATATAACTTAATACAGCGTAAACATAATTAATTATTGTATGATTATGTTACATAACATAATAATAATAATAATTAAAATAAATAATATTAATATTAATGATATTATCAGTATTAATAATATTAGTATTAACTATTTAAAAATTAAATTTAATATTTAATTAAATTAAGTTATAATAATAATAAAATAATTTAGTCATTTTATAAATTTTTTATTTTATTACATCAATCAAATTATTCATAATTTTTCTTTCTTTCATTTTACTTTTCATTTTTTTTTCTTCATTAAAGAAATCATTTTTTTTTTTTTACTTTTTTTCCCTTTTATACTTTTTCTTTTCTAGTCCTCAATTTAAATACCAACGTTAAAAAAAATTAAGATATTTTGAAATTTCGCTATCGTTTATTTTAAAAAATCGTCAACTCTGATGATATCCATAATTTTCATATGTCTATTTTTATTTTAATTAATAAAATAGTTTTAATGATAATTTAAATGAATACGTCATGTTTAGCGTCTAAATAAAATAAAATAAATAAAACATATGTAATGTTAAACATTAAGCTAAAATTGCAAATTTATAGAATATGTAAATCAAAATTATGAAAATAGAGGACCAAATCATGGATACGAATTTAAAAGAGGACGTCAAAATTATAACTAAGCTAATAACTAAAAATAGACACATTTTCTATTATAAATAAAATTTAAAAGCATTATTTTTCTTTTAATTGTTGTAAATAAAGTTTAAAAGTCCGTAACATCTTTACTAGGGTTTAAAATAATTTTTTATTTTCTTATCTATACTTTTTTTGGGATCATTTATCTACATTTAAGTAAAAGACGTGTTTAGCCTTACCTTCCGTACTTTTTTCGTTCTATTTAAAATAAAAATGAGTTAAAATACTACTCTTTGAGCCTAAATATGTAATTTGATTAATTTTAAAAAACTATTGGTGGCTTATAAACAGGGTTGTGAATAGGTCAGATACAGGTATATAACTAAACCTGTTTAACGCTTGATTTGATTGGGTCTGTTTAATAAAAGGATTATGCCTGAGCTTTAAAAAAGATATATTTTATTAAATACACTAATCTTGAGCTTATGAAAAAATCTATGAAGCTTGATAGACCAACTTGTTTATTTATTTAAATATAATAAACATACATATTATAATTTTATATTAAACATTTTCATAAATTAAACATCACATATCATAAGCAAAAGAAATAATAAGATAAAACATTGAATACTAATAAAATAAATTTTATCATAACTTATTAAATTTTTGTTTATGATTAGGTTTATTAAACTTCTGTACTAATTGGACTATTTAAACTTTAGTCTGATAAACTATTTAAAATTTGACTTAACAGCCTGTTTAAACTCTAATCTAACTATTTTCTTAAATTTTACTGATTAAATTATTTGCCTGTTATAGTATGAAAAATACTAAAAAATATTAGGTAGGAGTACTGAGTTTTTTAAATTACCTAATCAAACCCAAATAAAAGTTTATAATGAAGTTAAACTTTAATTTTCTCCATTATATCAATTCTATTTGTGCAGAGTCTTTTGCCCACATTACCTATTCACACTCCCTTTCCCTCCGCATAGCTGATATGTGAGTTTCCAATTTGATTTCAAACATCTCTCATTTTTTTAATTTACTTTTTTAAGCAAGACCAATAAACAAAATTAGAAGTAAATGTGTGTTAAATAGGTCAATTTAACTCAACTTAACTTGAATTTTAAGTTAAACTACCAAAGGTCCAAAAAACCATGCAACATGTGTTTGCTAACATATCATATATCATCATAAATTTTTTATATCAAACAATGCCTCGTCACTTTTATTTTCAGTAGTCATGTTATACTGAAGAGGTTTTGATTAATTTCAAGATCATATAAGATATTTTATACATTCACTCCATTCCTTAATGACGTTTAATTTCTATTTTTCCTTTAACTTTTAATATGATATTGCTCAATTTCCAATTCCAACTTTGGGAATAGTATTCTTATAAAGTTTTTTTTGGAAAAACTCTCGATCGGACATCATGCTTGCGTAATAATTATCTACAAGTCAACTTTTCAAATTGGTGTTGGTCTTATATATTGTGAAATTATATGAACTTAAATAATTTCATAGATGCTTGAGTTAGTTACAAGAGTGATACGTTTAAGATTTGTACCTTACATAATATTATCATTGAATAATGTTGATAAGTTATGATTATAATAAAACTTATAAAATAAAATTAAATATATATGATATTTTATATTAGAGACAATATTAAAAGAAATTTGATATTAATTTATTAATTATTAAAAAAATCAAAATAATAAGTATAACAACATGTGAGTGACTGAAGACACAGTATATTTAACGAAACTTTTTACTTTATGTAAAAATATTAAAAGTATGTCCAAGTGCCAACTTGGACTAAAAAATCATGTGAAAGACACATTTATTTTATTTAACTCTTTAGTGAGCAATCTGCTACATTAAGTTGAAATTTTGTAAATCAATGATCCACGTGAAGTCATTTACAAGTTTGTTAATTTTTTTTTTTTAAATGGCATCCAGGAATTATGAAAAATCGAAAATACACCATTGATTAACCCAAACAAATAAAACAGAATCTGAACAAGTTGACTTCCGATATTGCTATGGGAATCTGATTTCTTGTTGATGATGTTTAATGGTAGTTGACTGTAGAAATGTAATCAAAGTTATCCAAAGACTAAACTAATGAAGGCAAGCATAAGTCACAAAATTTTAGGCTAAAAGCTTCACGTGAAGCAATCAATGTCATTTTTGTAGATGTGTTTTTTGAATTTTCTGAATCAAACATATTAAACTTGGAATGCATTGAATCAAATCAGGTTGACCCGTTCCTATTGTAAACTAGAGAATTGAAAAGTTGGACTAACCTAAATTGTTTGGCGGAGTGCTTCTTCCTTCACCTCCATATTATCTTCCTGCACCTCCATACCAAATGTGAAAATACCTTTTTACTCATAAAATTAAATTTTTAATCTAATCTTACCCTCCACTCCTTTATCCATCCCCCAAATAATATCTCTGTACATTGTTTCCACACAGGAAAGTCTACCTCCAGTCCTCATTGCCTTTTTTATTTCCTTCATAAATCCTCTCATATCTTAGTGATTCGTCTTAGTTGCACATGCATCATTGTCTATTACGGCACAGAAAAGCCGTAGAAATATTCTTATTCATAAGTCATTTTTCATAAGTCAATTTTGTTAAATTTAAACTTTTGAATAATCCGAAAGTCATTTTAATACTCTTAAAACTTTCGAATTAGAAATATATATTTCAGAACAATTTTGAAAATATTAAACTTCTGGACTATAGAATTCAGAAATCATTATAATTTTTTACTTATAAATTTTATAATCCGAAAAATATTTTCTTTATCGAATTATAAAATCCGTAAATCAAAAAATTTATAATGACTTTCGAATTCTACAGTTCGTGTCTCTTACTCGAGCAATATTAGAATTACGATTATTATGGAGGTGCAGAAAGATATTATAGAGGTGTAGGAAGAATCACTCTCTTTGGTGGGCTGATTTTTCATGGGCCTATTGTTTGCAATTACTCAAGCAAGGATTTTGCTTCCGGTATCTCATTGTTTCTTTTGCATTTTTATGTATGTGGGAAAAGTCAAAATTACACCTATGAGTTTCCTCTTTTACTTGTGTGTTTTCACATGTATAGTTTTGTGTGAAATATACTGGATAATTCAATCTACAACAATATTATAGGTTAACCCATCTTTAAGTAAAAATTATAGATTTTTTTATTGATTATGTGATTAAAAGTTTGTCTTAGATTAAGTTGTCGAAAAATTTAGATTCTACAATTCAAAGTGTATTGTATAATATTTTTTAAAAATAGTAAACTGATAATGTCATCATAATTTTGGGTATTTTTAAATATTGATTTTATTTTATTACACTCTCAAACTTGAAATTAAATTAAAATCATACACGAATATAGAATTCATTTATAGGAAACAACTTATAAATTATTCAGGGCATGTATATATAATTGAATTATTAAAATCAAAATTATTCATAACTCAAAATTGTCTTACTATCATAAACGTATAAAAAAAACCTATTCAAAATAAATCGATATTGTTAACTATAATAAATACATAAAAAAAATTTAAAAAATAATATAAAAAGTTAATCTAGTCAATCATAAAATGTAAAAACTATTTGAACATGTTAAATGCCATAAAATGCTATAAAGTTAATAAAATATTTTGTAGACGTGATTTTTATTTAGTTAAGTTATAGTCAAACAATTATATCTTCATGAAAAAATGTAACACGTAATAATTTTACATTAGTTTATAAAATAGTTAAGAATTAGTCAAAATTAAGTTGATTATCTAAGCTGAATTTTTTTAATTTTGGCTTCCACGGTCTTTACTCATTGTATTAGAAAATAATTGCAGAATAACCTTTGATTTATATACTAAACATAATTAAAATAATTAATTTTAGAATTGTTAAACATAATGTGTATTTAACACAATTGAATATCTTGAGATGTATCCCACTTTTGTGATTTTTTATTTAATTTACCTTTGAAAATGTTATATCCATATGTAAAAATAAAAATATTGGTTAAGCTAGAACTATATAAATAATAATAATAGTAATAATAATAATAATATAATAGATTGATTTTCTTTGTTAATTTACTATTTGTTCAAAATATGTGTAGGATCTTTTATGCGATAAATAGTAAAACTATCTAACAGTATGATCAATGTAAAATATAACATGTAATATGAATCATCAGGATCGATATATATCCTTTTATATTAAATAATAGTACATAATTCCAATTACATATTTGTTTTCTTTTGAAAAATCAACAACTTAATGTCATTAAGTTTTTACCATATTATTCATTTATTTTGTTCAAAAGTCATGAATCTTAACCTCCACTAACAATCATGTAAAATTAAATGAGCTAAGTATAATATAATGATTGCATCACCATACATATCTTCATATGCATTATGGTAAAAGATTATACTCTTTATTGCAAGTCATCAAATTGGAGTTCCATGGTAGAATTAACAATTTTATTGGTTTTGTATATTTTTGACAAACACAATTGTATCTGGGTCTGGATATATTTTAGGTCTAAAATAAAATTTCGAAGATACAAAATATAATCTATATATGATCAAAAAATTATATAAATACGTACATATCAAAAAATACTTAATTAGAAGGTTTAATTTAAAGTTAAAAATCACCACTTACATAAACTATCATTTTTGATAATAATAATTAAATTACGTTTAAATTCAACACAAGAATAAAAAAAAAAGTTTAAATTAAACACAAGAATACTCAAAAAAAATATATAAATATAAGATATTGAGATATGAGAAAAAACATTTTTTATTTAGACCAATTAAAAACAATAAAAAATCTCAACCGTTAAAACAATAACAATTCATTATATCATATTCATATTATAATTTTTAATCATTATATAAAAGATGCCACCTAATATTTTTAACAATTTATTTTATTCTCGCAATAAAACATCTATCCATTATAAGTAACATATTGTTACAAATTATAGAAATTTTTTCATTTCTCTTTCATACTCATGGACTATGTTTGTTGAATAAGTCTAAGTTTTATCCATATTTATGTTCATATATTTTTAATCTTGTTATTATGTGTTTAAATATAAGTGTTTTAATTAAATGTGTGATTATATCATATTAAGAAAGATTAATTCTTTATAGTTCATTAATACATAAATTTCAATAAATATTTATTATATTATAAAATTTGGACAATATTTTATAACGATTTTTATATGATACAAAATGATAGTATTGATATCAAATAAATTATAATGATATATGTACTTAAAAATCAACACAAAATATAATCAATTGAAATTTTACTTAAAAGATAAAAGGAAAGTTTCACATTCAATTGTAATAAAACAAGACTATATATATAATCTTTTAGACAAAGAGAAATATGAACCAAATTACATTTATATACATACAATGTAATTCTTTGAAACGGGGATTTATTTGAAACGGGGATTTATTCTCTTATAAAGTAGGGCAAAACATTAAACAGAAAAATCTCTACCAAATTAAACCTGTCAACGCATACAACCAAATCTTAATATTGAAAGCAAACAAGACAGCGATTATGAATGTGCTTACTAGCTAAAACAATGCCATCCTCTTCAAATAATTCAATTTAGATTTCCACTAACAATTAATGCTACCGACCATTGCCATAATTCTTCAGTTTCTCCGATATCCTCAAAGCTCCATTGCCAGATTCATCCACCTGAAAAATGCAAACAAGTTGCATGTTTAAATGTAGCATAATTTTGATGAATTGAAATTTAAGTAAATTTAGGTAATTCGCTTTATTAAAATCAAGTGGTAGACTTACCCATTTTAGTAAAAAAAATAAAATTCTTACCCTATTTTGATAAATTTGGAAAAAAATTACACCAATTTAATGGTTTTGTCGAGAATTTATTGCTCACCTGACAGTGTATCGTATGGAAAACTGCATTTTCAACAACAGTATAACTGGCATTAACTATATCTGATCCTTCTTCTTGAAGAATACGAATGGTCTTATTGAAAATGAATTGACAATCCATCCCAGTTACTAGAACAACCTCCAAGGCTGAACCCATTTGTTGGATCTTGAATTGTGGAGATTTCAACCCCATATTCATGCTAGCATTTCGTGACCTTTCGATGTCTGTTAGGTTGTCCTTTTTCTCCTTCATTTTCTCCAACTTAATCTGCAAATTCTTTATGTAATCTGTGGCTTCACCTATCTGATCTGGCCGCGAAATTCCCTCCTGCAAAGATTCAAATGAAACTGAGACGTTTGTGAGCATATAAGAGCAGTAAAGGGAAGAGATTTATCTAGAGGAAAAAGAGGGTCATACCCTTGAGCTTTGATGAGGCAATACGGAGCTGAGCTTGGAGAAAAGATCCTTCATTTGATTTCTTCTATCCCTCTCAACCAATTTTCTATCAGTTCTTGATGAACTAGGGTTGTTCTCCATGAATATATCCCTTAAGGATGCAATGGCTCAAAATCTAGAGCTAAGAATACTCATGATTTCATGAAGCTAAAACACTACCAGATAAGGGTTGCAACAAACTTGGAGTTTCTAGTGACTTTTAGAAAAGGAAATTACAATGATGAGATGCCACTGTTAAAGTTGTGTAATATGAGATGTGGTGGGGGTGCATTTGTCGGATTTGCTTCAAGCTATGCAGATTGTCTTTTGACTCTTTCTATTTAAGAAGATCTATTTATCATCATGTGGATTTTTACATTTATAGTCCAACACTAGTTTAACTCTAGATATAAATGCCTAATCAAAATCAAGCTTGTTACTCTTCATTCTCGATAATATTAAAGAATATACATATATAACAACGATATATACAAGTATAACTTATTTAATAATAAGATGGAGAATTTTAGGAGATACTTAAATATTATAAATAATTTGAAAAGCTTTATAAAATATACATATATAACAACGATGTATATACCAGTATAACTTATTTAATAATAAGACGGAGAATTTTAGTAGATAGTTAAACGCTATAAAGAATTTGAAATGCTATATAATAAAATAAAATATGTTATTAGGTGAGGAAATTAAAAGGAAATGCAGTTTTTTTTATTTTAAAATTCGTCTAAAATATATAATAATTAAAAAATTTTCATATTATTTCCTCTTTTGTATCTATGTTGTTTTTTTTTTTTACATTATTTTTGACTTGATAAATACAGAATTAAGATATGGTTAATAGTAATCATTTCAAACATTGTCAACTAGATTTAGACTCAAATATAATCAACTAGATCAAGATCTAAGTATAAATGTATAAATGATACTGTTATTTCGATTGATCTTGACAAAAGATTTTTTTATATTGATGTTGATTATGATTATTTTATAACTGTCATTAATAAAGAAATCTTTATTAATATAAAAAGTGTTTGTAGGATTTTTTTTGTTAATATCATCAAGTGTTTTCTAAATAATTTTAAACATGATTTTCTTTCGTTGACATTAAATACAGTTATTTTTAATTATTTTTCGATTAATGTTAAGCAAAGTTAGTTTTTGTCAACATAGCTTGAGTTATTTTTCAATCAACACAAATTAAGGTTTTTCTATCAATATTGACGCGTTATTTTTTAATTGATGTTAACTAATATTTTTTTATCAAAAACTTTAAGATTATTTTTAGAATAATATACGTCATAATTTTTTAGTAAACATTGATAAGGATTATTTTTAGTTTACATCATTTAAATTTTTTTTTCATTAATATTGATTAAGATTATTTCTCAATTGACATAATTAAAGGTTTTTTCGACAAGACTATTTTTTTCAACTTCACCTAGATTCATTTGGTTGAGTTCTTTCATAATTATGTTTTGGTTAATGTTTGAAAAAATTATTTTTAATTGATGACACTAGTGTTATATATTTTCCACACTTAATGTCAAATTGGAAAATTTTTTAAACCAATCTTTAACTAAAGATCTTTTGACTAATATGAGTTGATAGATTTTCTTTTGCTTGATCAAGAAAATCATGCCAACAATGTTAAAAGGAAAAAAAAACTTGATCCATGTCAAAATATTTACAAGACATCAACTACAAAATAACTACAGCTGATGTCAATTACCGTTAAAAAAACATGTTAATAGTGAAGATTTTGTGTCTGTATAATGTCATTTGCGACCATCATTATATCCATAGTACATATGACAGTTTTCTATATGATAAAAAAAAATTTCTTCCAAAATAAAATTATAATAGTGAGGGAACTTTAATTACTGCAACACTCGTCAGTTAATATATTTATATAAAATGTCACTTTAAATTTGTAAACAATTTCATTTTAAACTATTGTAATTTTTCAATTAAAAATCACCTTCAGTATAATATAAATAGTGATACATCCAAATACCATTATTATCGTGATCATACCACATTTCTAATGAGTTTATTATATTAAATTATATAAAATATACGGAATTTTCAATTGTACCAGTTTTCAAAAGTAAATATTTTATATATTTAAAATTAAAATTTTGATTCGCCATAATTTTGTTTGAAAAATGAATTTAATATTAAATATAACAATTTAAAATATATTATAGAATTACAAAAGTATCGACAATTTGAAAAAAAAAAAAAAAAGAAATCTGTAAAGAGAGATAATAAAATATTTAATCAACCATTACGTTATATGTTTGATTTAAGCATTTGCTCTATAGAACATAAAATACTTTTGTCAAAGAAAAACATAAATAGTATCAAAGAGAACCAAAGCACCCTTAAAAGTATAAATTAATATATAAACTAGTATTTTCTAAAATGTTAATGGGGATATTTTCTTACCACCAACATTCCTTCCCGGTGATCATCTCTTTTGTTAGTTAATTCTAAATTTTTGTTTATGTTTAAAGAGAAGAAAGACTAAATCATGAATGAATATATACCTCATATACAATAATTATGAAAAACAATTCCAAAATTATACTGCAAGCTAATGATAAAAATAATAATAAATTTTAAAAGAAATATTTAGTGAGAAAACTCTATTTCACAACAATATTCTAAGTTAAACCTATATAAAGTTAACATCATATCAAATCTAAAATCTTAAATTTAATATTACTAATGACTCTTTCAAAGAAATCTTAATTTTAATATTACTAATGAGTCTTTTAAAGAGAGATTTATCGAAAAAATTTTACAATTAGATCATAGTCAAATTCAAATATAGAATTGATATTATCTTCAACTCAAATTTTTTTTTATATCACAGTTAGATTGTCTTATTTTTATTAAATATAAGACTTAGACTTATACTTAAATTTCTAACAAATTGTTATTCTGTTATTAAAAATATTAAAAAAATATTAAGATAAATTAAACTATATTTTATTATTCTTATCTACAACTATATATATGATACATGGTGATTCATGATAAAATTATAAGATAAATATTAATTTACAGTAAACATTGTCCCACACTAACTATTAAACTCCTCACAATTGTAAATTTCAGAGTTATTTATAGGTTATCTTATACCTCACTTTCTACCTATAATAAACCTCGAACATAATATAACTTGAAACAAGAAACAAGAGTCTTCAAGTATATCTTTTCATAGTGTTTTATCTACAGATACAGTAAGAAAATATAAAATTTAGTCAAAACTTAACTTCTTCAAAATGAACTCTATCCACCTCAAAAAATTTTAGCTTAATTTCAAAATATAAAACTATATATATATATATATATATATATATATATATATATATATATATATATATATATATATATATATATATATATATATATAAATC
>Ga0099824_1001440_pt1 | contig 33368 bp, 14 predicted proteins | sample SiratrowhiteBW_FD_76837 | JGI IMG/M metagenome (GOLD analysis project Ga0099824, IMG submission 76837) | Root nodule microbial communities of legume samples collected from California, USA - Siratro white BW | ecosystem: Host-associated > Plants > Roots > Nodule | place: USA: California... | reverse complement strand
TTTTATCTCTCTATCACACTCTATATTATTTATTTTTTTTATATTTTTTTTTTTATATACAAATAGAGTGTGAGATATATATATATATATATATATATATATATATATATATATATATATATATATATATAATTTGGTGACTTATTTTTGGTTGTCAATTTATTGACCATTTTCTCTTGTTATTGTGATAATTAATTTACGATTATTAAACAAATTAAAGACTCATATTGTGGTACACGAACATCCAATTGCCATATATTCCCAAGTTGATATCCAAAATATTCCACATAAAAAAATTGTTTAAAAATGTTAGTAATCTTAAAATTTTAAGACACGAGTTCTTATCTCAGTTGAAAATACCTTAGATTAGATCGAATTCAAAATCATCTCAAGCTCTAATTATTATTTTTTTAAATAATAATTAACATGAGTTATAATAAAAAGAATATTTCAAAGTATGACCCACGCAAACACTTTTCTAAAGAGACATAAAGAGCATATTTTGACGTGTTTAGAATTATGCCATGACTTGGCGATAATGTAAAAGTTGCAGGTCTTGTTTGAATAAATATTTAAGAACAAGAAAATAGCATAAAAAATATGAAATGGTATTTTTTATAACTTAAACTTATTTTATATAAAAGAAATTTTACATCAACTCTATTATATTAATATTTTAAAATAACAATGCTTAATTTACATATAAATTAATTTAATTTATATGAAATTTTGTTTTAGTTTTAAAAATACTTACAGAAAAATTTATCAACACTATTTTCTTTTTCCGTTTGAATGTGGTTTAATATCCATTTACTTATCTTCTGTGAAGTCGAGTAAGATTAGTCTAAAGCAAAATCTTATGATTGTGTCAACAATGATCAAGGACAAACAAGAAAAAACTACCATTTACTTAATTTCCCAAATCAAGTGAAAAAAGTTATAATTAAGTATTTTTCACACCAATCTTAAAACTCTTTTAAATTAAAATAAGACATGTTTGTAGTCATTACTGTATATTTTTGTTGACGTCACTTCTCACTCTTATGGACAAATTTGGCAACTTAATGGCGTCTTACTGTCCTCGCAGGGCCCTTTTTTAACCCACTTTACGACACCCTTAGGCCCACATTGGGCCCACTTTCAGGCCCTACTAGCAAGTGCTGCTTTTTTGTGGGCTCCACTTAACGGGTATCTTATTTTTTTTTTCTTTCATAACTGAGCACTTATAATTTCTTAGGATCCTGTTTCAGAGGTGCTCGTAGATCTAATTGTCATTTCATCCAAAGATTTAGTTTTGTTTGGATCAGATTAACATACACTTATATTGACATTCCCTGTGAGAATATACATTATAATGTTTTTTTTTTTTTTAAAGAAAAGCTTAATAGAATTAGCGTAATGTAAAAAGTAGTTTTGGTATAATACTTTTTGAATAATAAAGAGAGATAAGTGTATAAGGATAAAAAAAATATGAAGTGTTTGCGTAATTTACAAAACCTCAAAGTGTAATTTATTTTATAATAAAGTATGCCTTAGATTAAATTGAATGATTCAATTTTTTACTAATACATTTTTACTAAAAAAAGGTATTTTGGTGGGTGTAGGTAAAAGATGTTTCAGGGGTTGAAGCATATTTCTAAATGGACACATGAAAATAAATAAATAGTACAACATACACTTCCATTTAAAGAGGATATCCTTGACTCCCTAAGATTACAGGTGACATGGCATATATTCAAATTAGAATATTTTTAGAACAATGAAAGTTTAGTTACTAAAACTTTTATTAAGCAAATTAAAGCTACTATTACACAAACTTTTTTTTGGGTGGGTAAATCCTGCAGTAAACATGGATGAAAAGGGCTAATTTGACAATTGTTTATTGTCTTTCATCTCACTTTGAATAAAATATAATATCTTTTTAGTTTGTATATTATTTTCAATAGCTTATGTATTCTGTATGTTGAGATATCCAATTCAGCTTGAGAATAAGTTCACATATTACTCTACAGCCAATATTAGAGTCTAGTCATTATTATGAAACGTCATGTAGTAAATAATTCATAAGCTATGATTAGAAAGATAATTAGATGTATTTGTCATCAGTATAGCTAAAGGTTTAGTCTAGTACAATATAAATAAGTAAATACTTAGGATAGAAGATAATAAAACTCAAACTATTATTATATACTATCTCTCCTCCAACTGATAATTGAGTTAGGCATAAAAAATGTAATTATAAATATCCATACTGAGATTAAAAACTTATAACGAAAAAATTTTAAATTAAAAAGTAAACATAAGAATTATTTAGTTAACTAAAAATAACTTATATAAAAATAGTACTTTAAACAAAAAAAATTAATTTGAATTTTATCTATAAGTATGAATCTTTGAAAAGATAAAAGAAAATAAAAATGAAATTATATTTTTATAGTTAAAAATATAGTAAGGAGATCTCAATTATAAGACTTAGATATAATATTACAGGTTTACATAGACAATAAATTCAAATTTCTCGGATAAGATTATAGATTATAGAAAAAAAAAATTATTTAAAAGTGATTTTTATTAAAGAAATGTTCTATAATAATAAATATTTTTAGATTAAAATTAAATAAAATCTTATAAAAGTCTTATAAATGAGAATAGAAGTAAGTACATATGAGGAGAGTGGATACTCTCTCCCACACACTTTCTAACATTGTTCTAACAATCATATAAGTATTTTGTTGAATGTATTTGGAAGAATTAAAAGATTTAATTAACTTCTATATGACAATTTAAAACATGCACCAAAAGGTTCCATTTTAAAAAACATTTATCACATCTTTTATTAACTAAATAATTTCTCACAAGAGATTAGTTGTTTCATATGGGTATTGAATAGTTAGAATTTTATTTTTTTACTAAATGTTATATGCAATGTTAATAAAATTAAGAGTTGATCTTATCCTTTTAAAATAAAACTCAACTAATAAATGTCATGACCTTTTTTTTTATTTTAAATGTTAATCTTTAAATATTAAATTTAAAATATATATATATATATGACAGAGCGGGGATTATAATGAAAAATAGTCGAATGTAAAAATTACTCCTCATATACATATAATTATATATTAATAGTCAACATCAAAAGTAATTAGCATTTACAAAATAAAAAAAAGGGTAAGGTTGCTAGTTTAACATCACAACAAATGAAAGTAAGGATTATTTAAATGTACAGTCTTCTATCAGTATGAAAACACTTCAACAAATTTTAAATCCCAATTACAACATATAATATATGTAGTTGAGTTTATCTGTGACTCTACAGGTGTAGGCAAACACAAGTGGAATGAATTTAACTTCTTCTAATATGTTAATAAATTAAACCTTGAAAAGCTAAACTATATTTTAATAAAACACTGAACTAAATTACTATGTTATTGTAGTTTTAAATACTGAATTGCTTTATTATTTTATGAAAATTAAAAAATTGAAAAAGAATGAAGTAACATGAGAGTTTCATTGTGTTTAGTTATACAATGTTAAATAATTAAATAAGATAAATAACGTCAAAACATGAAATAAGATAAATAATTTTCAAAACATGAAATAAGATAAATAATTTTCTCATTTAAAAAAGTTGAAGTCATTGACTATATAAAAATGTACTTCAACCTCATGAAAAATGATCTATTAGTTCATATTTAAATATGTTATTATAATACACACAAATACAAGAACCGCACAAATACTTATAGAAAAAATAAATAAATTAATTTTTTTTGTCGGCAGAATTTGGATTTAGTAGTAAAAAACTAATATCTTTGAAATATTGTGTGCACTTTATCTGAAATATGTTATTAGGTATAATGGATTTTGATTTGGGCATAATTTAATTCAATTAAATTCAAGAAAAAAATACAATATTTTAAATGTACGTTAATTTAGAGAAAAAATGTTAAATCATAGTTGAACTAAAAAGTTATAGTTAGTAGTTTAAGTGTAATACTTTTTATTTAGAAATGTAATAACTTATATATAATGATTTGATTATAACTTTACTCGCTTGAATTATATAATAATTAATAAAAAATTTCAAATAAATTAAAAATATTTTAATTTAAATATTTCAAATAAAATTAATAAAGTTTATAAGTATTTCAGATCAATTTATTTAACTAGCATTCTTAACACAGTTTAGTTCTTTGAAATTATTTTTTCATGTTATTTCACTTTCACATAATTTAGTACAGTGCAATCTTTTTGTCCAGTACTAAGACTGATATAATATTTGCAGTTATTTTTTGTACAAACTCGAACTTATCTGGCAGGTAAAGATTCTATCTATATATTAGAGGTAATTTTGACATAACTTAAGAAATTTTAGTTTAATATAATTTTTGTTGGACACCTCAAAACTCAATCGGTAGAGTAGAAAAGTATTTTTTCAGATTCAATTTTAATTTTATTTCCATTGAATTGTTTTATTGATAATTTTTTAAAAATAAATAATATAAATTACATATATTTATTTGAATGAAATAGAATAAATAATTCTTTTAAAAGGTTCATTGTGAAAAATTTGATAAAATTTATTAAAATATATTTGCTACTAGAGTGAGCTATGCCTGAAGGTGGGTTTAGCCGAGTGAGTTTGCATAAACGGCTCACATGACCTTTCAGTGCATGCAGCAGTGCCAGGGTCTTCGGATGTGGACGTGACTAACATTTTAAAATTGTTTAATTAATTAATTAATTAAAACTAAAGCATGATTATTATACAAATTATAAAAATTAAAATAAGGATTTGCTTTTCAACGTCGTGACCCCACCACCATCGATACACGACACATACCAAACCCCATATTTTAATATATAAAAATGGGGGAATGGGCGTCCCCGTCATCTTTTCTTTTTCTGGTTGCATTGTAATAAAAAACAAATAAAGAAAAACAACAAAACTTGTAAGAAGGAATATTAAAATGGTAACGATCAAGAGAGACTATAGAATATTGATATCAAAGTTTTATTTTTTCCAAATTACAGTTAAAATATTTATTTTCTGTTTGGAGTATTTTTTTTTTTAAGTTTTACAAAGTATATTTGTCTTTTAGTATTTTGACTTGTAATTATATTTGTTTGTTTTAAAATTTTATTATTGACTTACGTGGACAATGTAGAATTCCTGAATGGAATTGGCACTCAAGAAGTTACAATTAAAAGAAATATTGTTGATTACATTAAATTTAGTTGTATTTTAGGATTAGTTGAATCATTTATTTAAAGTTATCTTGTGTACTCCTCTTCAAAATTTCTAAAAACATGTTAGGTACATAACTAGTTAAGTTAGAGAAATGGTTAATAAAATAATTAAAAAGGTTTATAATTATGAGTTTCAATAGAACATTAACCATGTTCTATTTTATTCAGTATCTTAAAGATTCATTATGTACAAATAGAGGAGTACTTTCAAAAATAATAAATATTGATCTTTTATTACTTGTTTGAATATTTACTAATTTTGATTGTCAAAACACTTTTTACAAATAGACTTCTACCAACCATATCGATATTGAGCATAAAAAAAGATATTTTTAATACGAGTATTCAAAATTTTAATCTTTAAATAAATCAAAAAATATTAGTAATTATCAACTTGGTTAAAATATGAGTGTAAATAAATTAATATGTTTATGAATTATTTGAGTTTGAATTATTAATTATTAATTTAAGTTTCTTATTAACATATTTAATTTTTTAAATAAATAAGTTTAAAGGTTCTCATTCAAGTATATATTCAAATATGTGAGGGAGTGAATTTTAATGACCCAATATATGTAATTATTTTTAATATTGTGGAGAAAGTTATTTTCTTTTAACTCTTACCATTTCTTATTTACCTGATATAAGTAGAGTTAAAGATGTATTATTGTGAATTCTAAATTCAGTACAATACCTAAACATTCTAATATAATATTTTTTTCGTAAAAATAAATGTTTACAATACACCAATATCACATAATTATTATATATTTTTATTTATATGCATTCCAATTCAATTTATACATTTTTGCATTTATTATAGAAGAAGGCTTTTGAATTATTTGTAAAAATAGATTACAGCAATGAAGAATATTTTAATGCTATAAAATATGTAATAGCTCATACACCTAGATATCAGATTTATCATTTAAAATTATATATTTCAAAATAAAAATATTAATAAATTTCAATGTATCAATTCCCATATTACAATGATAATGACATAATAACTAGATAAATATAATAATGTAGAGAAATATAAACAATTTTATCATCGAAAAAAATGCTATTTAAAGTCTACAAAATACTGTCCTATCTTAACCAATAAATTTAAACTTATAAAAAGATGAATAACTATATTAGAAATATAAGAAAATAGAGAAATAAATAGTGATTCTTTTGTGAAATAAAATTTAAATATTTAGTTTTTCTATTTTTAAATTAAATTATAAAACAAATTAAATTTCGATTCTTAAATAAATTAACTTGATTTCTACCCTAACAATAACATTACTAGTTTTACCTTTTGTGTGGCTTCTAACAAATCTGCCAACTTTTATTGTGTTGTTTTCACAATATAAAAAAAAAATGTAATAGAATCGGTTTAATCAATAATCCGTAATTTCATATATTACTTCAAATAGGAAAAAATCAGTATCAAATTGTAAAATTTGTTAATTAATATTTAAAAAATATTTTAGAAAGTAGTTACTTATTATAAGTGAACATTGTTTACAAATTTCAAAAGAATGTCTTTGAAATAGGAAAAATAGACTCGTTACATTTAGGTGGTAAGTACTACGTACTAATACGCTTCTTTTGATTGTTCTTAATATCACAAATGAACTACATATTTAACTCAAACAGTTTTCGAATGAGTAACTTTTAGAAAACCATTCTCAATGAAGGCAAATGGAGAATAAATTATTTGATTACAAAATTGATAACAACTGTCACTTTTAGCTAATATATGGTTGAAATTACGCATATGCTTAAAATTTTGATTTGAAGTTAGTTAATATAATATACATGTTTTTTACAAGCCTCTTTTTGATCATGTCAACTTGTTCAAATTGTGGATTACTACCTCCTTTTTTGTTTTTGAATACAAATCTATATTCAAAATTTGTATGTTAAAGTTCTCAAAAGTTAATAAATATAACTTCATTGAATATAGATTTAAAGGCAGTCGAAGTAAATATGAAAAGGAAGGAAATAATTACACTTTAAAAATAATTTTAGACAATAATTGTGTGCATGATCATTATCTTTATTATTTGTTATATATAAAAAAAGTTGATAAACAATTCAAATCAAAGGATAATCCAACGGGTGGATGAGCTAAACCATTAACTACATTACCTCGCATTTAATTGGGTTTTCAGATAAAAAAAAAAAACACGCGAATGACTAAATTATGTGAATTACAAAAGAAGAAAACATCAATTATATATTTATGAGTGGATCATAAATAAAATATAATTATCCCCAAATATTAAAATAAATATTTTTGAATTTTTTCTTCAAAATTAATATATTTTATTATTAAAATATTTAATTTTTAAGTATTCAAATATGAGTATAAGTTTTATATTAAGTAAAAATAAAAAATTTAAATAACGTATAAAAAAAATTCATAAATCTAATGTCTTAAAATTTTGTATTAAATATTGTATCATTTTTTTATATGAGTTTGAGTCAATTTTCATTCTAATTTATCTTTCAGATATTTCTCTAATTGATCTTAAAAATAATCATTAAAATGTTGATATTTAAGATTTATAATACTAGTGAATTAAATAATAATAATAAAATAATAATTTAACACTAGTATTTTTAATAAGATCTATTTAATATTGTATTATATTAATAAAATATTATATATTAATAAAATTATAATATTTTATAATATCAAAAGTGAAATTTGAACAGATTAAAAAAAACTAAAGAACATTATGTATGGACCAAAGTTTTGGGATAAACCATGAAGCATATTCCTGGGCTTCTGAGTTATCGAGGAAGCCATTAAATTACAGTGAACCTTATTGTTGCCTTTGAGATGCCGCATCACTTATGACCCATGAGAAGAGTTGAAGTGGTCCAAATAAGGTGGCACCGTGGCCATGACCAATGAGGAAGATGGAAAGGTAATAATGAGTGAAAAATAGAAACAGTGAGTGGTCAAGTATGAATGAATGAATGTATGTGAGTGTGTTGGTCCCTTTCATGATTCATGATCAACACTGGCGTCTGCTTGCTTCCGTCTTTCCTAATCCATTCCTCGCCTTTCGTACCATCCTTGTCACACGTTGTGCCTCGACCCACTTGCATGCTTCATAGCTGTTCACATCTTCAACTTCACCCTCTTCTTCTTTTCTTTTCTTTTCAGTTTTTCCTACCAACACCAAACTCAAATTTCGAGCAAGAGAAATCAAAGTGAAGGGATGCCACCACCAACACTTCATTTCTAATTTCTCTCACTCAGTAGTAGCGAATTTCACTGCCTTATCCACTGTGCTAACTTCTAATTTCGTGTCACCCTTACGCACAAAAAGAATATCCAATTTTCCAAGCGGCGTACGACTCTTAACTTGGAGATCAGATATATCACGTCAAATAAGGTAAAGTTACATAATATTTAAGTAGAGAAAAATTTTATTTTATAAGTTAATTTTGGACGTATCATTTAATCTTAAATTTACTTCCTAATAACATATTATAATTTATTTTAACGAGATTAGTTAATTTTATCGTGTCTCTCATTATTACACTATTCATAAATATCTCATATATCTCATTTGAGACATATTATATTAATGTTATGCCTTGAGGGTAACTAGAATGCAATAACATTATTTAACTATAAAGAAAAAGTAATATCATTTTTTCTTGAAAAAAATAGATATGAAAGAATAAATTTAAAATAAAATTGTGTAGAAAATAAGGTTCTTTGTATTAAGAAAAAAATAATGAAAAATAAAAAAATGAAGAAAAAGTTTATGAGAAAATAATAAATGTGATTGGTATTTTTATTTTCTAATTGATAAACTTGTAAGATATAAATTTGTCCTTATAGTTAAAAATATTTGAAATAAAATATGATTAATTTGTTAGATGTGATTAATAAATTATTATTTTTTAGTAGATAAAATTATAAGATTATCAATTATTTTAAAATAAAATTTAAGTTATTATTATTATTTATAATTTTAAACATTAATATTCTTAGTATTTAGTACAATAAATTTTTAATTTATTTATAAATTATTATATGCGGATTTTATTACATAAGTTTTACAGTTCATACGAATTTTAAGTATAGATATATTTTATATTAATTTTATTTGTGGAAAATCGTGTTTCAAATAATTTTTTTTCAATGAAAAATAGCTGTAGTGAAAAAAAATCGATTTGTACTTTCGGGAAACATGTTAAAAAATATCTTAATACATGATCAAGTTGTTAAGCAAAGACAAGATTATTTAATGTCGGCATCAGACCATAAATCAAGTTGTTCTCTAAAATTACTCTTTATGCACAATGCTTTCTTTCTCTTTATAAAGTAATATTTTCAGATTCCTAAATAAGTTTCTTGACAAGATTGGTCCGTCTTCATATTTATATAAACCTACATGTTAGTTTGGTAATTTTCCATAGCTTATAATGAATTGACAATGTTGTCATTTTATATATGGCTGCAGTAGAAGATTATGCATGACTAGTGCATGTCAGCATTTAATCTAGAAGCAACTCACATAATGAGCATTAAAGTGAACATCACAACCACTCCCGGGCCCAGAAACAAATTGATATTTTATATCTAACCATTAGTCATGTAAATCATATTGGTTACATATAATAGCCAAAACAAAAATTTATCCAGCTAAGATATATATATAACTTACATCCCCATGTTTTCCAAGTAGCGAAGAAAATAGATAAAAGTTTCTTTGTTGACACCAAGCTAAAAAAAGAAAGAGTGCATTAGTTAGAATTTCAGAACAAATACTCAATACAACAGTGGAATAATCAAAGTGCGCACGCACTCTTCTTATGGTTGCTCATGATCTTGTTCATGATTGAGCATCTACTCTTGTTGTGTATAAAAAAACGTACGAATATGGTGGATTTATAGTGGACATGGAAAAAAAGTTTTGGCAATCATTTTCTTATTTCTTAGCCTGAACCCCCTACGTCCTAGTTCCCCATCATTACCTATTTCAATAATACCTTCATCAACTATATATAATCTCATAGTTCATGAATCCTACTACTCAAAAAGTGTATGCAGTAAATTAATCAAAACCAACTTATAATATTCTCAAGCCGTACCCCCACATGCATCCATCTTTATCTTCAATGATTTCTGGTCACTAACGAAAAACCAAACTATTACTCAAAGTGTTATGTATTATCTAGAATTACCCATTTTAAATTATATGAATTACTTATTATTAGCGGCGCAGGCAGAGGCTAAAAAATATTTTTAAGCATGAAATTAAAAAAATTGGAGATGACCGTGACATCGATATTTAGAAGTAGGTGAAAGAAACTATTTGAATGAATAATTGAACGAACCTTTGAATTATTTACATAAAGTGGTGTCTAGTTGTGAAACACCCTCCTAAATAGAAACAAATTAAGAAGAAGGTTATGGTGTTATTACTTGTTTGTGAGAGGAAAGTGGAGCATGCTACCTTAGGCGTAACCTGCCCCCGAGAAAGCCCAAAATGAAGAGAAAAAGTGATAGAAGCAGTGGTGATTATACAAAGAACATAAGTGGGATTATACAAAACATCCACCAATTGGGCATTTTAAAGAGTGAAGATGCGAACAACGTGAAGCACCTGAAAAGAGGGAAAGCGGAAACAATTATGAATATTCTATGTTTCTTTAGTTTGTGTGCTTAGCTCATGCATCTACCAATTTTATTTGTCCTTGTTGAAGGTTGTGAGTTGGTAAGAAATTACAAGGAAGAGAGAAAAACATATAGCATTTGCTCTCACAGAAGGCAGTTAGAAAAATGAAGTGTAATGGACCAGACATGGTTTGTTTGGAAATGCAGAATTTTTGGTACTTGAGGAGATATTTGTATGTGGGAACATAGAAGTGCTGAACTTGATTTGGTGCGTGCGTCCAAACAGAGCCTTGGGGTTTGTCCCAAATTCTACGTGACATCTTCAATCTAATGAAGGGATGGGATGGGATCATATCACATGGCTATACCAATACGCCATCCAAGAAGGGACCCACATGTGGGGACCACCCTTGTTTTTTCGAAAATTAAATTTATTTGAACCATGATTTATTTTTTGCACCTCTTCGATAGTGTACGTGGTGCGTGTCAGAGAGTTTGTGATGGGGTGGTGGGAGGGACCACGGGTGAATATTTGGACGTTGCGAAGCGGTCCCATCACCGTACACGTGTATGATGATGGGAATGTACTTGGCTTATCCTACGCACGATCGCAAAAGTTAGCAGCGCGGCATGTGCAATTCTGCAACGGATATCAGAGGAAAGCCAGCGGGCTTTCCGAGTGAGCTCACGTCATGCCAGACCCAACCACAATCAAAATCTTTTCTTTGTTTTTTCTATTTTTCACTTTTCAAATAAAGAAGATCAAACAACAAAAGCAATATCAAATGCTTTTGCACAAAGCAGATGCACGACACAACTCCCTCACCAACTCAATAGCCAACAAAAATTTAATCTACTTTTGATATTTATAGTTTCGTTAATTACTCTCCACTCTTGTTCAAAATATCATAATGGATCATAAAGTATTAACTTACATGCTATTAAATGTTATTATTAGTATTTTACATAAATAATCTTAGCCACATTAACATTAATTGTCAAGGAATCGTAATGGCTTTAATTAAAAAAGAACTATTTACAATTAAATTTCTATAAGAACTGTCATTATATATTCAATCTCGTTGAATTCACATTTTTTACTTAAAATATGTTTAGATGACTTTTTTAACACCTCATTGTTCAAATTTAACATAATTGAAAAACTTAAAATATAAAAAAGTCTACATGTTAATATTTACATATTTAATTCTCGAGAGAGGTATGAATTACCCACCTAGAAATATGAGATAGTCAAAGAAATGTGTTTACAAAAACCTTTAATTGTACATACAAGTATTTAAAAAAATTGGAAATATAAGTTTCATTTAGATAACACATATAACCTAATCTCCTATGTGGATCATAAATCCTTGTTTGCTCGTGTGTTATTATACAATCCTCACATCGCAACTTGAATTGAACTTAAGGTATACACTTTTCTCAAATTGAAATATGAATAACTCATAAACCATTCATAATCATATAAAAAATATTTATTATTACCTCAATAAAAATCATTATGGAATCACATCACATTAATGTGTATATGAACACGAAAACTATAAGAATTTTTTGATGACAAAATTTATCCTAACACCATCTTAGTATTTTAAGTATTTTTTGTATAACTAACTATCTTTCGATTACCACGAATTGAGAATTGGAATACTTAATCTAGTCAGGGATAACAATAGAGTGAGATAAATGCAAGATCCACTATACTTATCTTTGTCTAATAGGTATAAAATTTATATCTCATGATGAGAAACATGTATAATAATATTCTTCAACCTAAATAACTATCAAATATCTTTTACAATATAATAAAAATCAAAGCAGAAGAAATCCACTATTATCAATTTTCTTTCAAAAATAAAATAACAATAAAAAAATTATAATTCATAAATTTAAATTAGAATAACAAATAAATTAGAAGGATCTTAAAATTTCAGAAAAATAATTATATGTATAAACTCGTCCTATACTTAATTTAGAAATACAAATATCACCCACGCTCATATTTATATCTTGTTAATGAAATATTTTTCGTTAATATGACAAAATTGAAAAATAACTACAAATATGAATTTATTTGCTATTCCAATTCAACTGCTATTCATTTAGATTTTTTTAGAGTCGTTGTCACGAAAACTATCAAGGCACTTCAATAAACACCTCATGTGTTGTGGAGAATGAGCTTTTGCCCTGGTTGATGTGCCCGCTCAAATCGGTTTTGGACCTGATACTGAATTTTTTTTTAAAAATTTAGACAAAATCACCATTGTTCCAAACAGATGAGTAAGGACTAAATTAGCAAAATCACGGATAGAGATTCTTAGTTCCTTAATTACGAAACTTTATTTACTTTTCCCATTATGACATGGGAAGGACGTCGTGTGTTTATACAGTGGAAAGTAGCTTATATGAGATTATAGTGCAGCTTGAATTATTTTTTACCAGCGTATTGTTAATTTTATTATATACTTTAAATAGTATATTCGTAAATTCTGATATGAAGCCTTAAATAAAACAAAATATTTATTGTTTAAGTTGAAAAAGTGAGGAATGTAACATGTAGGTTACGAGACACTAGAAAGCTGCGGCTCCCGTGAGACACGATTATTCGGATCCAATCATCTGCCACTTCTTTTAAGGCACCTTCTCTTTAATCATCCTTTGTCTTTTTCGTTTTACCATTGGATTTGGTGAAATATCTTACAATCGATGTACGTGAAGGAATCAGGGAATGTTTTTCATTTTCATTTTTTAACCAATTTTTTCACATTAATAATTACCCTTTTTTTCCATAGTTTCTGTGAGATACTGAGTTAAGGTTTAATTTTTTCGTTTCAGTATTTCATATCTAACCAACCTATATCAATTATTTAAGAATAAAATAGTTACAAAAAACACAACACAGTCTAGTAATATATTATGAGTTGCAACTTCTGTGGTTTTTCCACACATAAGTACGTGAAGAAATATAAAATAGTGATATTTTACGCTCCACTCAAGCACTCTCTACCTTTATATTTTTCTCTCTCTGTACTTCATGACATTTCTCTTTCATATGAAACAAAAGCACGTAGAAGTGAATGGATGAGCGACAAAATGACATGATTTTGGGAAGAGTGAAAATTAAAAGGTGAAAATCACCACGCATGTGTATTTCTTTCCAAAATTCCAAAGAAACGAACAAAAGACAACCTTCAAATACGAATACTATGTATGGAGTTAATTGTATTTTCAATCTTATTTTTTATTTAATTTAGTCTCATTAATAAAAACAATTTAATTTAATTTTTAAAATTTTAATTATAGTAATTATATAATCAATTTTCATCTTAATTACCTCTCTTCTCCCCTCCCTCACATCTCTATACCAAACTGGGTAAAGCTGACAAAATCATGGGTGGAAATGCAGTTGTTGTAACAAAGAGCAGACATTTGAGTTGCTGCTTTGTTAATAGGTTCAGGTGAGTCACGGACCAAATATACTCCGTCCTCGTACTCATAAAGACACAGTTTACTGAGTCCTCGAAGCCCCAACAATACAATATATAACACTCCTCAAATAAATAAATACCCTTTATTTTTCATATATATATATATATATATAAATATATATTTGCTCATTAGTTACGTGTTTAATGAAAGGAGAACAAACAGGGGAAGAAGACAAAAAGTAAAGGAGAGAAAAAGAGAGAATTATGTAAGAATAAAGTAAAAATAAAAATTAGCATTTGATACTAAACCTAGCAGAGTCACGTCCTATCTTTGACACAAGTTTTATCCTATTCAGGCATAATAATGAGAATTGCCCCAAGCCACACATCCTTCAATAGGACATTATGGGATCTTTCAATTCAATGTTCTCATTACGTTTTATTTTTTTTAATTTATTTTCAAAAACCAAAATATAATCTCTCGTATAAACTCAGTTCTTTTATTATTAAAAGAAAAAACGATATAGAGATGATTGTAGTCTAAGCATATGTCACTGTTATGTTTTACAGGAAAAAAAAAAGCGAAAATAGGATATGAATAAGACTTGCATATTAAAATAATTATTTGACACCCGAATTTCTTAAATAATTATTTCACAACCCTTTTAGTAATAAAAATATTATATTTAAATAATAAAAGTAAAGTTTTAAAATTGTTATACGATTACTTTTAGGGTTTTCGTGATTATTCTACCAAGACGACCTAACTTCAAATACGTAGAATGTATTTCAGTTTGGCATATTTTGGAACACAGAATTCATATATATGATCTACTTTTTGTATTTTGTTTTTTTGGATTTGTCTTTGGCAAAAGGTTCTGCACCGTTATTGTATACTTGAATTGAAATTTTTTTACAGCATGGTTTTCTTAGGGATCGAATTATTCATGTTACCTCCCACCCCACTCCATGCAGCAGCAGCCATTCTCCATTCTCTTTCTGAACCATTCCAGTTTCTAACCTTCAACCACCCAACCCCTTTTACCACTTCACTCCAATATACAATATCAAACAAAATTTTCCATTCTCTTCTTTCTTCTCTTTTCCTCATCAGTTCCACCACTGCAACGTTGGAGCTTGTTCATCCGAAAAGAAGTTGCAGGCCTCGTCCGCGCTGAAGAAATTGTGCTCCTCCATCTTCACCACGTACTGCGCCTGATACGCTTTCTGGAACTGCAAACAGTTCATGGAGGAAGTTTCCGGTGACAGCAAGAGATGTTCGGTTATGGGGCTGCGGTTGTTCTCTTCGTTCAAGATCGCACTCGAATCGCTGTCGGAAGAACCGTCTTTCAAGTCCACTGGGAAGAGCGAAGCGCCTCCGAAACACTCGTTGTTGTTGTTGTTGAGACACTCGTAGTTCAACTGATCCTCGGATTCCGAACTAGGCTCGCTCTTGCTTTGTTCCATCGTTGTTTTGTCTTCCGAGTCAGGCATCATTATCTCCTCCTTCACGGAAACCCCGCTCCCAGTGTTCTCTTCTTCCAGCCTCAATTTAAGCTCCTTTATCTGCAAACATATCCAATTTCAAAACATTGAAACAAAATTATTCCCAAGTAACTTTTAGAAAAATTAGATGAAGGGTATTTCATGAGCTTTTATTTGACAGAAATAAGACAATCAAAAAACAATTTTTACATCAGCTAAAAATTAAATTACCACTGAAGTTATCTAGGTTAATTTTTAAATTAATTTTTGTTTCTAACCTTCTAAATCTATTGATAGAAAAGTATGCTTAGAATAAACTACACTTCTTGTATCACTAGCAAGGATTTATAGCAAAGTTTATAGAAAATTCGACCAGAACCTCTTTGGGTAAATCTTGACTAAAAGGGTCAACCTTGTTAATAACTGAAACTATTTCAAATTGGACTGCTCTTATTCTCAGAGAGTAAAAAAATAAAATTTAACACGCAAAGTTAATTTACCAATAGTTGTTTGAGTTAGATCCAAAAAATCTAGTGTTATTGTATGGTGTACCTGCTTCCTTAAGGCTTCGTTGTCGTGATTGAGGGTGTCATAGTTAAGCTTGAGAGTATCAAAATTGGCTTTGAGGACACCGTAATCTCTCTCCAATTGTTTGGTTTTCCACCTTGCTCGACGGTTCTGGAACCAAACGGCTACTTGTCTAGGTTGCAACCCAAGTTCTTGGGCAAGTTTGACCTTCCTCTCGGGTTCAAGCTTGTTTTCAACCTCGAAGTTCTTCTCCAAAGCCTTCACTTGATCTACACTTAGTCGACGTTTCTTCTCAGATTGATGCCCCACTTCTTCAACACATCCTTCCTCGTCAAGTCCCTCAAGCATCACCGATTGGAACTCCCTGCCATACACGTGCTGTTGGCAGTTTCTCGTACCATGTTCCTCTAAATCATTGCAACACACACATAAATATAATCATTAGTATATCTATAGAAAACCGACATAACTGAAACAAGGAACTTGGATCTGTGTCTGAATTTAAAAGCAAGTGTGAATTAATTAGCACCTGTTGGTGGACAAATTGTGATGAGGGGAGTGGAAGAAGAATCTGAGCTGCTAAGTCTCTTCATGAGTATAACAGGAACCAAAGATGGGATCTTATTAAAAGAAGAAAGTGTTTTGATCCACTTTATTGTTGGTGGTCAATGTCTTTAAGATCTCAAAAGAAAGCTGAGAAGACAAGGTTTAATTTTCACTCAAAAGGAACCATGGAAAAAGAACTATCTTGTATTAAACAGCACCAATATTTACAATCTTGCAAGCAGCTATACAAGTACCACTTATCTCCATCAACACCCCTTTTTCCTTGCTTTCTCACCTCTTCCTCAACCTCTTTACCCATGAAATATTTCATACAGCAAAAACAAAACCACACACACAAGCCAATTTTTTCTCAAAATAAAAGAAAACCACAAACAAAGATGCTATAAATTTTTTCTCCAGTGCGTCATTTCGCATGGTTAAATTACATAGAAACTGAGAGAGAAAGAAGAAGAAGGGTTAGTTCATCAAGGATGAACAAAACAAAGAAACAAACTAGAGAGTGATGAAGAGTGAGAGATTAGAGAATGGTGAAGTATTTTCACAACCCGGTAGAGTTTCTGAATTGCACTCCCTTTATATAAACCCAACTGGGGATAGAATCTGACTGGGGTTAGGTGGATTGCTACTGCGGTTAACTTTCAAATGAAAATGAAACTAAATTCAATCCAAATGCAACTTTTCATCACCGGTTGTAGCCCGTTGCGCTTCCGGTTTCTTTCGACCGTTTAGTGACGGTGATGTTTCTTCGGCTTAGATTCTAACAACAATTATTAATTGATTAATAGTTAATTAGTTGTGTATTGTAGTAATATTTCTGTGAATACGGCTCGGCTCCATGAGTTTAGCTGACTCAAGATTTGGGTTTCGTAAGCGAATCACGCTCCTGCCAGAAAATTTTTTAGATTATTCTGATGGCGATATTTGCTTATTAATTTTTTTTTATCATACAATATCTTATATTTAACTAAAAAGACATATATCAGAAGTCTCTCTGAGTGATAACAGATTTGAAACCCTAGAAAAATCTAGGCCGAAATATGTATAAGTGTTAGCTTATTAAAATTAAGTATTCAAAAATTCCAATTCAATGAATTAAACTATGTAGGATGATTATAAATTAAATCATAATCAAGATCTACTCCTTATGAATAAAGAAGAGAACATGAGTATTATGTTATTTGATTTTAATTTTAATTTTCACTTCAGAGTAAAAATTATTATTTATATTATTATTATTATTATTATTATTATCCCTGTACATAATAGTTTTTAAATTTTCTCTAACTTAACTAATAGTATCTTACTACTAATGAATATATTTGACTTGTTTTAAGCCAACAAAAATTACTATGTTCAAGTTTGTGCCTAAAAATTCCTCATATCAAATCAAGTTTCATATTTTAAATTAAAAGTGAAAAAAAATTCTTTAAATATAACAAATATCATAAGTATATTTATTTTTAAAAAATTTAATTTGGTTCAATTTTTATTTTTTTTTTTGAAAAAATTTATTTAACTGACTTAGAATAGATATATAATTTATTTATTAAAAGTTTATGATAACAAACTTAATATATTATATTGTCATAAAATAGATACACTGTTTATTGATAGAAGACTTATAAATTACCATAAATCAATTGCTTTATTCTTCTAATTTATAATTAAATAAATGAATCTATTGAGAACATGTTAGTGATATATGTGAATTATAATCTTTATTTTAAATCATGTGTAATAGACATATGCATTTAGACATATGTATTTCAGGATTTCTTTTATATAAAATTTATGGAAGAATCACATAGGTTTATTGGATAAAGTAGGGATATAGTATAATATATTTGAGAAATTTATCTTGTCATTATTGTATAACTTCTCTATATGCATTTATAATTTATTTTGAAAAGTATGTGATGGGTCTATTCTATGTATGAATCTATCTAAGATTGGAGAGGAGTCACAAAACTATGATTAGAGTGTATAAGGATTAGACTGCCCTTACAGTGACTTAATTAATTTAAATTTATTTATTGTTGACTGTTCAACAGAAAAATACACTTCAGGATTCAAAATTAAGATTAATGTTCTATTCTTTAATTAATTTAATTTCTATTATCAAATATTTGATTTCACCAAAATATCAAATATAATATTTCACCAAAAATAAGTTAGATAGTGAACATAAACAAATAAATAGACTAAATAATTAAACAAAGACTAATACATTGGTCTCAAATAAGTAATAAAAGCACAAGAGAATAAATGATCATTATATTTTTTTTTGAAGACTAAATAATAAAAAAAATTGAAAAACTACTACGCTAGTTAAATAAAAAAAATGAAATAGTATAAAATTCATTATATTCCTTATTAAATTTTATTCTCTTCAACCTTGTTTTAACCAGCTTATACTTGAACCTGGGGAGGTAAACCAATTTTTCCTTTTTTTTTTTTCTGTAATTATTAAGATGTGTTGAAAATGGTGGTTAAACCATTTCTGTACATTACACTGTGCTGAAAATAGTGTCTGTTACGTATATCAAATTCATTTGTGTATGATTAAGTTTTTACTAGAGTTCCTTGATTTTATATTAGAAGCAATTGTGGCAGAGTTGTATGTTAAAAGCAAAGTTAGTCAGATATTAAAACTAGAACAATCTTTTTAAAATTAGTTATATTTTTATGACAATGTTAATAACAATATTTTATTTAGTAAAAGAATTATAGAATATTTTATAATCTCAATTTGATTAGAAGTTATATACAAAATTAATTAAAGATAATAGTTAATTAAATTTTAAGTGAGAGGCAGTAATGGGTATTTGTGTTTTATAGCTCTTTTTAGTTGGCTATTATAAATTTTTCAGGAAGAAAGGGATGACATTAACTACATTATTTGAGCTCAGTAGACTATTTCCTTAATTATATTCTTTAATATTATAATTAGTCAAATTTAATATATAATTCTATTTCTTGATATCCAATATATTCCATGAATAAATTGATATGAAAATTCTTTAAAATATTTAGAAATTTTAGATAAGAGTGTCTGTTAATAGAAAAGAAGCACAAATTGAAGTTTTAGTGAGGTGTGACCCTTCCTTTTATGACAATGTTAAGTGGACAAGTAAGTGGAACTTTAGTCATACACCTCTAGTTTATTTCAACATTCTTTCACTGTTTATATTCTCTATGATTTAGTCAAAATCAATTAATATGATAAACACTTCTCTAAAAAAAATCTATTAATATGGTTTCCAAATTATATATATTCACATATTTTGTTCAAAGTATCTTTTACATGTGTAAAAGTTTTGATATGAGGCATAAAGAAGGTCAGCCAAGATAAAACTATATTAAACGAAACTGTTGTCGAATATGAAGAAGTTTAAAATTTAAAGAAAAAAATTCTTAATAATAGAATAGAAATTAATGATATAGGAATAACTTTGTTGAAGGTTGTATAATTTGGAGTGTTTCACACTATAGTTAAAATTATTTTCTATCTCTTCTAAATGTAAGAATAATATATTTTTATATTGTACATAAGAGTGATTATGTCTAATTAAGATTTTATTATGTCCAAAATATAGTTATAATATAAATATAAATATATATATATATATATATATATATATATATATATTAAAATGATGTTTAATTAGACAATAAATTTACATGGAACCATTTATTGAGGCATACAAATTTATGTTGGAGATTTTGTTTTTTAAATAAAAAAAAATTCTACTAACAAATATTGTTTCAGAAGACTATGGATATTGATAATTTATCTAGGAACTATGTAATAAAAAAGTTTTGTTTTTCAACAAAGAAAATGTATTTCGGACAAACCCGTCGTAAAAGAAAGTTGACATATCAAGTATTTACAATGGACTCAAACAATATCCACAAATCTCCAAGAACATGAAGTCTTTCCTCAGAATTTATAAGTTTCAACACTAATTTAAACTTAAAGTGTTTTTTTTATCAAAAAACTTAAATAATGTATTATCTTAAAAAGTTAAATTTATATTTTTTTTATGGTAAAAGAAAGAACAATACTTTAAAATTAAGTGTCTATCACTATGAAATATTACTGGAAACAGACCATTTATGTATGATGAGTAAAGAGGAACATTCTTGCAAGCAATTTTTGTCTTCAAAAACAGGAGAGACATCCATGGTTAAATATGATAACTACCATCATAACTAGATGGATGGAAGAAGTAATGCTGACAAAAACATCATGTTCAGGAACTTATCATTGTAGTTATTATTACTACATAAATAATAATTAACCCATGTGGTAGGTCATGCTTGGCTAGCTTTTAGGTTTTAATCTCTACAATTATCATTATTTAAAAAAAATTATCTCTGCTGTTTAGGAGCACTATTTGGATGATGAATGGAATATGAAAGAAAAATACATTAATTATACTGTTTTGAAGTGATAGAAATAAAAAAGAAAAAATGTTTTTTTTTCACTTGTGCAAACAAGTAAAAGAAACAGTGAAATTAAATAGTAAAAAAGTATAATTAAAATAAATATACAATGATGTATATTGATTTTATTGTAATATGTAGCTTGAACAACTTAATATGACTATTTTTGACTAATATTTATTATCTGACATTCGCGTTATAAGCATATATTTGTACCAATTTATTATGTTTTGAATGATATTAATGATATAATTGATTTTAGTTTTATAAAAATAATTATTTTTAAAAGAAAATAAAAAATATTATTTTAGAATATTTTGAATACATAAATTGAAGTTTTAGCTATCTCATTATTTATTTATTTATGAATTTTATTATTTTTCAACTCACATTTAACGTTCTAAAAACAATTCATCTATTTTTATTATAAATAGTGATACAATAAATATTATTTTTTTCGATCGTGACTGATTTTATAGTCATACATGTTTTAGATAGGATAATGATTTTTTTTCTTCAATATTAATATTTGAATTTGATATATATTTTTTTTATTTCCAATCTTGTCATTTTATTTGATAGTTTAACAGGTAATTAACTTCTACCTGTCAACTTTTAGTTAAGTCCATATTGATCCATTAAAGATTAATTAAAATTCAATCCAATAAAGTACATTTACTAAAATTCAATCTAATCCATCTATTTACAGTTTTTTCAAATATTTAACTCAAACGAGTAAAAACATGTTATTTACGTCGATTTTGAAAAATATTTTATGTCAATTTTACAACTAACGTAAACGAAGGTGACGTAAAAAGTTTTGGACATACAACGTCGGTTATGCAATTGACGTAATATGTATACCACTACGTCAGTTAAAAATAGAAACTTATATTATATATTCAACCAAAATAACTAAAAGACGTGGATACTACGTCGGTTGGAACTGAAATTGACATAGAAGAGAACCTTTTACATCAGTTATAAGCTAAAACCGACGTAAAAAGTTATTTTAAAAAAAAAAACAATAATTGCTAGATAAATTCCTAATCGATACAAGAAAACACAATAAAAAAGTTTAATTTTTTTTAGCAATAATAGATATGTGAAACAAAAAGCTACAATTTAAAAAAATAGGTGAAAAATAACAAAAAAAATAAAAAATAAACCATAAATGAGGAAATTTTGGAAATTTTAGAGGTGGTCAATGAATTCTTTATCCCATTTCAAACAACTTTCATTTTTGGAGCGTCTCAATCCGAACTCTCTATCAAAAGTTGTGGTCGTTTGAAGTTTTTTGGTCCTAAATTTTTCAAACCCTAAATCTATGCTAAACCTATACAATATAAGAAGTGTACCATCAAATATATACTAAATCAAGATGCTAATAAAAAATATAGGTCAAAAATAAATTTATAACTATTTTTATTGAATTTTATAAAATTGGTAACCTCTTGTAAAGATAAGAGGCAAGGGGTGTCAAGCCAAACATTCAACCTGTGCACACCAAACAAACATGGAAGAAGCTGAAAATGAAGTCAAACGAACCCTAGCAAAACCAATAAACAACAAAGATGTAAATGTGATAAGAGAAAACGGTACCATACAAAATACAAATGAAAACTAATGAGAGTAAAAGTGGCACCATGCGAAAGGTTGAGAGGAAAAGGCAACGAGTGAGCGAGGGTTGAGAAGAGAAGGCAGCGAACGAGGATGATAAGAAGGTAAAGGAAAATAAAATATAAGAGTAAGAAAAATGTGATACCCAAGAATTGAAATGTCTAATTAAGAGTTAATACCTCTCTTGAAATTTTTAATTCTAACTTAAAGAGACCTACTACGTCACGTTGGTTGAAAGTTCCAATTAAAATAGTATCTGACCAAATTTTGTTAAATTTTCTTTAAAATTCACTCCGGTACTAACAGAAAGATATTACATCGAAAAGTTTCGATCGAAATAAGCTATATGTTTTTTTTTCAAACAAGAATTTATCGGAACTTGTTGCATAAAACATTATTGTTGACATATCTAAAGTCAGAGAAAACCATTAAGAAGTTTAGATAGAGTTACAGTTTAGTGAGGTGTGGTAACAGTGGTGAAAAGACTACTGGTTAGTCTAGTAGAAACACATAGCAAACAGTGAGAAGAACAAAGTGAATGAATGAGTAGTATGAAGTAATCCCAGCTCTGGAAGACATAATTGTCAGCTCAGCTGTACTAATGTAGAAGGTGTTCCATTCCAACGTCTCTTCTCTTATCATATACCAATTTCAAGCTCTTTTTGCAGCACTTGCCGACCAGTGACAGGCAAACATGAATGGGAGGAGAAAGTTGGTTTCAGCATAAAAGTGTGCCCATCAATGCCTTCGACAAAAATTAAAATGTGACACAACACAACACAGCTTTTATGACAAACTACAACCCCACTTTTGTTCCATGACAACAACACGTGTGATGTGGGCTCATCATGCACGACACAAATTAACTCCACCAAAACCCACTCTTCTGTTCTCTTCTCATCACTAGTGTGCCAACATGTGCGCTTGCACCACACACTCTCTCTCTCTCACGTTACATTTTGAGCTTCCGAGGGTTCTTCTGTGCCCCAGTTGTACGCTCCCTGAGGGAAGAACCACGCAGTGTGTTCATCATAACCCTATTTATTTCAACCTTTCAGCCAATGTTGTGCCTGGATTTTACTTCCGCCACGCACAGTCACTTTCAGATAACTTACCTCTTCAAGTGTTTCATTGCGTTTTACAGTTAGTTTCTGCACTGAAAAACACTGAAAAACATATATATAATATTCTAATTAGGTCTTGTTATTAAATTTTGTGGAATTATCTTATAACTAAGATGTAATATTATAGAACTAATCTAAAATCCAGAATGAAGTCTCGTCAGATTCTATAATGAAACATAATTGTGGTTTTTTTACATGAGAATTAATTTTTGTTTTTGTTTTTATAAATTATCCCTGTTTAAGCATATGATGTTACAAACATTATGTGTTCAAAATTTCTGATAAAGCTACAAACATCAATTTCTTTCCTTTCATATTACAGTAGTTATTTACATCAACTTTTACCTAATGTAGAAATTCTTATACTAAATTTGTGATTTGTGTAATAGAATAAAGAATAAACCCTAAACAATAAGAAAGTCGAGTGGAAGATAAGAAAGGAGAAAATATAAAAAGGAGATATAAGAAAAGGAGAAAGTAACAATGATAATTGTAAAGAAGAAAAAGAAGACAGATTAATAATGAAAAGTTGACTTTGCAAATATGTTTAAGAAAATAGTGTCAATATATATTGACTGACAGTACTAAGTGACGTAATAAGGGTCCCTTATTCACAAAACTGTCAGCTTATTTCTTTTACATCATTGTTTTTATTAACAGAAATCATTTTAGTGATATAAACTTTTGTTTTTATATTACTATTTTTCTTATTCACTCTCTCCCTTATCATTACACTGAATGAATTTCATTTTTATAAGACAGTAATCATACCTAAAAATAATAAATATTTTGCAATTGGTACATAATATTTATATTATATGAAATGTGTATCTTATCCTGGAAGTGATGGTAATGAACAGTGTAATATAATAAGTCTTGAACAATTCTGCAACTCTGCATGGTGAATGGGCATGGGACACATTCATTGGTGTCACTGACTTTCACGAATGGTCTGAACAACACTGTTTGTTTTTCCATACACCCATTATTTCTCAATGGATATATGAAGAATCTAACTTCTAAAGCAAGTTAACTTCTCAATGGACATTTGGATATTAATCATTCCCCACAAAGCTGATAGAAAAGAATCTCAAACTATAAATAATTATGGGATAAAGTTGCAGATGGTTGTGGTTCAACAAGCTAATGATTGAATACATGACTATCACAACGAAATCACAATAAAAAAGGTGATGCACCAAATTGAATCGATCTTCTCCCCGTAAGGACAATACTTGAACTGAACATGTGCAGAAAAAGCTCAAAGGATGCTTAATTAGGCAGAAGAAACGTATTGTAGAGAAGAAATGTTATTGCCAAAAAAAGTGAGAGTCTGAAGAGACTGGCAAGGTGTACATGGTTCATCTCAATGTGGAAAACAGTGTCTAAATTAATAATTGATTTGTCTAACATACAAGTATGCGTGTGATTATTTCAGAAAAGACTTTTCTTCAAGACTCCAACATTTGGCATTCATCTCTGACAAACATGTATACCAAGATGCCAGTGTCTAAAATAAGATCAAATTTCATATGATTTGAAATTAGAATTTTACTATGTAGTGTCTTAGAAATTATTATATATGTCATACTCTTTTTTATACTATATCCTCTTACAAGTAAGTACCCTTGACTAGAAAAATAGATTTAACAGTTCTTTCATTTCGAAAGTACAAGACTTTACAAAAAAAATTATACATGGCAAGAAAATTTAAAATTATTATTGATGGTCACATAAAAATATGAAAAGGGTATGTCGAAAATATTTTTAAAGAAAAGAATTCTAGTGGATGTTATTATTAGAAGACATTCATCATGAAGAGATTTATTTGATTCAGTTAAAACATATGGAGAGAAATTCAACCAAGAAGTACATGGACACAAAAAAACAAATCAGATTATAGATCACACTCCTAGCGAAATTTATGGCCATTTGAGTCTCAAATTTTCTTGCATACGACAGCCATGGACCCACGACCACGAGAACATGTCTCGAAAACCAAATCAGCATGTACTATAATTTATTTAGGTTAATTCAATCCAATTTAGGATAGATGGTTCCTTCTTACTACATTAGCAAACCAAAGCACAAATATAGGCACGAAGGGAATGATCAGATGGTGAAAGTGATTTGATTTGGTGTGTAATGCAATGGTTTGGAGAGTAGTAAAGAGAGAAAGGTTTTTGTTTTTGGTTTGGGTGTGTATAGAATCCAACAGTGATGTAGAAGAAAGAAAAAAATGGAGAGAAAAACAAATGCGAAAGCAACATATGGAGAAAAGAGTCAAACTTTGTCTGACACCTCATAGCCCTTAGTGGTAGGCATCTTTCTCTTTTCTTCTCTTTTTCTAATCTCTCCAAAAACTCACTCCATAAAGTCTATGGAGAGGGGAAACAGAATCTTGATGACACCCCAAATTTGGACTTTTTCAAACTTCTTATTGCTTGTTATGGTATTGTGGAAAAGGCTTGTATATGTGTCAAATTTGATATTAAAATTATAGCTATTTTTCATAAATTATAGATTAGAAATATTGTATTTTATTAGCCCAAATATATACTTTATTCATTAGTCTTTTTATCATGTGTTCATGCTTATAAAAGAGAAGGGGTTAATTTCGAGAAGGGACAAGTACATGCGAACAATCAATATTATTTTATTTTATTTTTCTTATGATTTTCTCTTCAATTTTAAAGTATCATTTCCTTCATTTATTTGTATCTTATAAAATAATATGTTCATCTCTAAGAACGAAAACGTCTGGAGTTTTTTTAATGTGTTTTTATTTATAAATGTTGTCCTAAGTTAGAAAGATGAAATAAAACTAAATTAAGAACATGTAACATGGATGGAAAAATTGTTTTATTATGTAATTATTTAACATACAAAAAAGTTTTAAAGATATTGTAATAAGACAATTCAGTAAGATAAGATTCTTATAAATGTTACATATATTTAATTATATATTTTAGTAATTTAATTTCCTTTGAAAAAACTGAAGATTGATAAAGCGTTATATATTTGTAAAAGTAAAATATAAAAGTATATTTCACAACACTTACTAAAAATATTATCAAGTGGCATAAGTTGAGAAAAAAAAGGAGAAAGAGTTGGAAAGACTCAAATATCTAGTTATAATTAAATGTTAACAAAAAAATATCGATTAAATTTAATAAAAGTATACAGATTTTCTAAAGAATTATGAACTTGTTATAATTTTAATTGCAAATTTTTAACGAAAATTTATAATTACACTTTAACAAACAAAATGGTAGAGGCACGAATAAGTTGTAAAATGTCTTTTTTCATAATGATCTATGTTTAAACTTTACTTTCCAATCGCTGTTATATTTTACCTCTAAAACCATTCAATTGGGAACTGGACAGTAACTACGGTAGAACATTTTGTACAAGTTTTAAGTTTATCATTTGCATTTTTATGTCGTTAACATTTAGATATTTTAATAATGGGTATTTTATTTCTTTAAATTACTACAAAGTTTCATTGTTTAAATAGTTTATTCGTTAATATGCATCCCTTATTTTGTTCACTAAATACCTTTTTATAAGTACTCTTGGCAGGGGATAATGGATTATTTATGAAAAAACTTACTCTTTTTTTCATTTTTTTATCGGCCCTAACAAGAAAAAAAATTTCTCTTTTTTTATTTATTTTTGTTTCTAGATTGATGACTTTAGCTCAGCCCGTGTGTGTGCATGGGTAGGGGAAAACCCACTATTGGGCCATATGTTAATGGATTTGGGCCTAAGGAGTTCCATGTAACGTCGTTTTTACAGAACTTACACAACAACGCTACGATTGAAAACAATAATAATTTTAAGTGAGATAGTTAAAGATGGTTGTTCAATTTTTGCAATGGTTTTAAGCTTACCAGAACTTAAGCTCTCATGTAACATCTCTCTTACTTTAGTTTGGTAAATCCAAAACAATACCTGTTTAGTTGTAACGGTGCTTGGTCTGGTTTTACATTTTGGAAAATGTTACATGAACCAATGCTCCATGTTATTCAACAACACTTGTTTATGAAAGAAAAATACAGGAAAAAATTAAAAAAAAGTACAATTTTAACATCCTATTATATATATATATATATATATTAATTGTTCTCAGACTTAAATTTGTTGGATGAATTCTAATGGACTGAACGAGTTTAACAAATTTGTTATATTTTAGAATCTATTGGAATTGAAACTAATAATATCTTTAATCTCTATTGAGCAAAATTTCATTCGCTAAACAAATTATGCAGAATCAACTCTTCTATGTCATTCTTTAAGTGCTAAACCAATAAATTTACTCATTTCAATGAGTCTTAACTTAGATCAATTAACATATAATTTGAACATATTAAACCTATATTTAAGGAAAAAATTAATAAATACTTATAAGACACAATTCAACATACATTCCTATAAAAATAACGATTAACCTATTTTATAATAATTAGTTATATAATAATTACTCTAATTTACCATAATTTATATTTCTTATGAGTAACTTTGTTCTAATGTTAACAAGACTTGTAAATAGAGATAAATATATCAGGAAAAATTTACTAAATCTTATATTTATCTATTTGTTTTGTCTCTATGATTTTACTTTAATTGTCAAACAAAATTTTCAAATGAATCTCCACTTCGGTGTATTGACAAAGTTTGACAACTATTTTCTGGATCAAAGTTCAACTTTTCCAAAATCTACCTAATTTTACTTTAAAAGATTCTAATTCATTTTCAATAACAACATTACATCAATTAAAATAATTAATACCAATTTTTTTAAGAAGTATAAACCTCATTATAAACTTATCTTTTAGTTCAACTTGCATAAATGCTAACTCAAACAAAATATTATTACCCAATGCTCAATACTTTTACTTCAACTTAATATTCAAACCTTTACCTACACAAATTCATTAACTCAATCAAATCTCAAATTCAATCTAAATTTAATAAGTTGTATATCAAAATGTTTCCACTTCATAAACAAATTCAAAGTAGGATAGTAATGCAAACCTAACTTCCCATATGTAATCCATGTTTCTCTTTCAAGTCACAAGAATATACCACCAAGTTACAAGAATCATCATCTTACAAAACTTGAGAGAAGAAACATCAATCTCAACTCATAAAAAACTATAAAATAAATTATATAACATTAACAAACTTATTCTATCCAGAAAATTTATTCAACTAAAGACAATAATTATTTTTTTTGTCTTTTTAAAAGTTTTATCTTGTTAAGAAAAAATAAGAATAAACTTTAAAATCTTGGAGAGAAGTCAAAAAATATATTAAAGAAATAATTTATATAAATAATGTGGTTTTTCGAATGAATAACAAAATAGTTAAAATTATAATAAGTATATTCAACGTAAACTAATTTTTTAACTCTTATTTCCTTTTTGAAATAACTTCTGTTCTAAACTAAAATCGTGTCTCACATTCTCCCTAACACATTTTTTTTTCTAAAATTTTAACTTACAAAAGTAATGGCAATATTCTTTATTTTTCCTCTTCTAATTCCTACGTGGCATTTCAGTATATCGTATTCCTGACCATTTTGAGTAACACGATAACTTTATTTTTCAATTGTTTCTTTTTACATTCTTCATTTTTAACAAATTTAAATTACCAACTTTGTAGGTTTTGCACTTTTAATTTAGATTTAACATGTTTAATATGTGTAAAATTAATTATAACACGTCATCTATCTCTTATATGTATTAATTGATACAATTTAAAATTATTAAATTGAGTGAATTAATTACTTTAAAATTTGGAAATTAGTTTTGAAATATTATGCCGTCCATCCAGTAAAGAGATTTCACTAATGAAGAAAGTAAAGTGAGGAGTTTTCTTTTATTTTTTTATTCTTTGGAGAGGTTATATGAAACATCTAGAACATGGAGTTTTCAGGGTTTTTTTTATAGAGAAATCACCAAGCAGTTAGTAATTTTAAATTTGTTATATTCAATTTAATTTTAAATATGTTATATTACTTTTCAACTACTATTATACACTACTGTCTTTTCCATTTTAAGAAGTAATAAATGTCAATTCATTTTATTATGATGTGATACCATATAATATTTATAGATTATTGTCCTTCCATTACAAGGAGTAAATATTTATGAACAGATAAGGTTCAAAGTTACCTCTTTTTATATTCATAGTTGTTTATTCCATGTATATTAAATTTATCCTTAGTTGAAGGTTGGAATATTATTTACACAAAAGAGAAAAGAGTTAGTATTATTATTAGGATAAAGCAAGGTGAGTGAGGATCACGAAAATGACACCCCAAACCCTAAATTCCACCGAAAAAGAAAAAAAAAAAGAGTGAGAAACCTAGTAAACATACGAACTTAGGTATCATCACTATCCTAAAGTATTCAAATGCACATGACTTGTGACTCTTCCTTAAAACCCTAATCAATTTATGTTTTATATCTCTCTTATCTCTTAAATTACTTTTATAATAAATAAAGAATATTATGTAGTTTTAGAAAACAGCAATATTGTCGTGTAGGAACTTTATTATTTAATTTAAGAATAAAGAAATTGAAACTTTTAAATTTCACTTTTAGAAGTCAACTTTTTATTTCCAGTCAAACAAGATTATATATATATATAATATTTTTTTCCATTCTAGTCCAAAGATATTATAGAAGTAGTTATAAAGCATAATAATCCTGCAACGGATATCGTTGGATCCTAACGTCAATTTTTCTATTTTTTTTAATTATAGATTATAATATATAATCTACACAATACAAATTTTATTCTCCCTATTGTCACACTTGTATATTTTTCCAATATTTAAAAAAAAAAATCCTCTAAATGTACATTTTATTCAATATCTCGGACTAGTAATTTTTTTCTCTCAATTATTTTAAACTGTTTCTCTTCAATTTAGATCTTAAAAATGTTTTTGAACTATTAAATCTTTTTCTGTTTTTATATCTATCTTTATCGACATACGTTATCTTCAAAAATGAATTTCAACAGTTTTTCAAATCCATCTCATAATAAAAAATAATCTTATATCTTATTTTTGTAAGTTTAAAATAAAATTATATATTTAAATATAGTTTTTATTAATAGCTTTAACTGTAATAGAATTTATATGTTAAAATTTATTTATTTATCTTAAAAATATATTTTTTAAAATAATAAGTAATGTATATAAAAATTTTAATTTATATATATGCATACATAATTTAAAATTTAAACATCTACTTTTTTTTAAACTGTTCCTATTAAATAAAATAATAATGTATAATATCTAATTTAGTGATCTCCATACTCTAATTTAAGAAGGTTAAAAGCAAAGAGATATATTTTTTCTCTTTCAAAGTATAAAAAAAATATCTTTTATCTTGCAAGATAAGATTGTTGTCATGTGCAAGAGTTGTCCACCACCTAGTCCATGATAAGAATTTATAGATTATGTAAACTTCAAGAAACATCCATAACTTATCTTTATTATTATCCTCCAACCACCTCTATCTTTTAAATATGTTTTACTAAGTTAGATATATTAAATATAAAAAAATATAAATACACATTAAAAAATATATTACGTATTTAGGTTAAGGGAGTAATGAAGTCAATTACATATCATATATCTAATTTTAATAAAACATGTCTGCAATTACATCTTTTAAGATGATAAACTTTAAAGAAGATAATTATATGTTTATTTTATTTTCATAATTTTAATTAGCCTCAACTACATTTTATTCTAGTCTAAGTAAAAGGAGTATGTTTTAATTTTGTCCGTGTAACTTTTTTTTAGGTTGAAAATCATTGGTTTCATCTTCTAATTACAATATACTAATGATGGTTTATAAGCAAGAAAATGCTAAAATAATGATTATTCTAACCAATACATATATATTTTTTTAAGTGAACATAAGTGATAAATTAATATTTAAAAAATTTAAGAAATAAGAGTAATATTTATTTATAAAAAATATAAAAAGTATATTTTCTCTCTTGTATATATATTTTATAATTTTATTTTACTATTAATTTTAATTTTTAAAAAGAGTTCAATAATATATATATATATATATATATACATATATTTAATTTTTAATTATATTGTAAAATTAAAAAAAAACTAAAATAAAATTATTCTAATTCAAAATTGGTGTGAACTTGAATTATAACATTTAAAATTGAGTCACAAGGAGATATTATTTTATAAATAATGATTAATTGTTTGGTGTCCTTTAATATTATTTAATTTTTATAATTTTTATTTCTTTTTACCTGATTTCAAGTATTATAATTATTTTTTATATTTTTTAGAATAAATTTGGATAGTTTTATTGAATACATTTATTAGTAATTAAAATTAATAGTTACACAATATATACAATCTTCTAGTTTAATTAGAACAGGTGAAAAGACTTCTAAAAATAAGTGTTATTAAGTTTTTGGATTTTTGACCTATTTATAACAACACACAATCCCAAATAAGAAAATAAGAAGAAGGTTTTGTGAAAAAACTTAACTAATGTTAATTTTTAAAGATTCTATCAAATGTTATATTAAGGTGGAAAATCCTCTCAAATGTCATATTTCCACAGGTATCATTGTCCTCTTCTCTCAACATTTACGAAAAACAAATTAATAAACCATTTCATTAATAATTAAAATGTCATTGTCAATGTGGTTGTTATATGAGGAGTTACTCCAAACATATTAATAAACCATCACAAATTAAATGTCCTTGCTAATTTGATTTTAATTAAAAATTTGGTCTCCAACCATATATATATATATATATTGGCCAACTAATAAGATAATGTTGATATATATAATTTGTATTTATTCTCACCCTATTTCCAAGTATCACAATTAATTTTTGTGATTTTGTTAAACGGTTTTGGATAGTTTTATTGAAAAAATTTATTAGTAATTAATAAATATGATAATAAACACTTAAATAAAAGACTTTTAAAAATAGGTGTTGTTAAATCTTTAGATGGCTGCTAATACCCCGTAGGCTGAGGAGCAAAAGGAGGAATCCGCCCGAGGAGGGGCTCGCGTCTGATTAGCTAGTTGGTGAGGCAATAGCTTACCAAGGCGATGATCAGTAGCTGGTCCTTATCTATTCTTAAAAATATCCCAAGTCAGAAATAATAAAATCTCCTATGACTCTAAAATCCGATAGAAATTTTTTTTTTAAGAACTGTTCAAGAAACAAATGATCCCCTCTTTCACTCC
>Ga0099824_1001438_pt1 | contig 33383 bp, 19 predicted proteins | sample SiratrowhiteBW_FD_76837 | JGI IMG/M metagenome (GOLD analysis project Ga0099824, IMG submission 76837) | Root nodule microbial communities of legume samples collected from California, USA - Siratro white BW | ecosystem: Host-associated > Plants > Roots > Nodule | place: USA: California... | reverse complement strand
CTTAATCACTTGTGGCATGGATCATCACTTCTGAGGTGCTAAAAAGATTCACAAAGATTTTTATTAAAACTGTTTTTAATAAAAATAACCCAAAATGTTTTTGCTGGAAAAAGGTTTTCAATCCATTGAATTTCCAAAACAATCGATTGAATGTGACAGTTATTTCTGTTACAACAGAAATACAGTTATGGCTGTTACAACTGAAAACTTTGACTGGGTCAAACTAACGATCAAATTCAATTGATTGAATGGTTTGTTTAATTAATTGAATTTTGAATGGTTTGTGAACAATGATACTGGGATCCACACCCGGCATATCAGCTGCAGTCCAGGCAAACATGTCGGTGTTTGCCTGTAGGAGACTTGTCATTTTCTGCTTTTCTTCGTCCGTCAGTGAGACTCCAATCTTGGCTGAATGCTCGTCATCTTTTAACAAAATGACACAAACCTCTTCACCTGGTTCCACCCTTATGTCGTCCAATCTTGGGTCTAAGTCAGTAACTGTAACAAGATACTTTGATCGTGGGCATCTTTTCCCGTGTTGCACTCGCGGCTCTTTAAGTTGCTTGCTCTAGATTGTAGGCTCAATTCTCAGACTGGCTGCATAGCACTCTCTAGCAGTCTTTTGGTTCATGTGTACCGTGATCACCTCGCCCGTTGGAGAGGGAAACTTCATTGCTAGGTGAGGGGTCGACACTATTGCACCGAGTTGGTTGAGAGACGGTCTTCCTAGCAGTATGTTGTAAGAAGTATTAGCCTCGACCAAGAGGTACCTAATCTGTATTTTTTTGATTCCCGTCTTCCCTTCTCCAAACTTAGTATACAAATCAATGTATCTGCGAGTGCTCACCCTTTCTCCTGAGAACCCCACAATCTGGTCTTCGTAATGTTGAACATTAGACTCTGGGATCTGCAACTTTTTGAAAGTTTTCCAATATAAAATATCCACTGAACTACCTTGATCCACAAATGTTTTCATCACAACAAAGTTTTCAATTTCTACAGTGATGACCATGGGATAGTCTTGGGCGGGGTCTGTGCCTTGAAAGTCGGCATCCGTGAAGGTGATCGGAGGCATCCTCCTTCGCAGCGGGCTTGTTACTGCGTTTACTGCTTGTACCGCCCTCAAATGTTTTCTTCTTGTAGTTGTGGTACACCCTCCTCCAGTGAATCCTCCGGCAATGGTGTTGATGACACCCTTGAGTGCTGGGTTCTTGGGCTCTTGTGTGACGTTATCATCTGCTCGTTGCCGCTGGTGTGGTCTCTCGCCCTCTTGGGCTCTCTCCCGGCCTCCTAAAAAATGTTTATTTTCGGGGGTTCGTTCCCGTCGCCTCGGAACTCGCCCCTGCCCCTGTACAAACCGCCTCAGATGTCCCGCCTGAATAAGCTCCTCAATCCTATCCTTCAACACCACGCATTCATCTGTGGTGTGACCATAGTTTTGGTGAAAACGACAAGGCTTAGTCGTGTCAGCATTCCTTGGTGTGGGTGCCCTCCTTGGGGCGTGGATAAGCGCTGCATGTAGGGCTTCTTCCAATATCTGCCCTCGGTTCGCATTCAGGGATATGTATTGGGTATACTTCGATGGTCTGAGATCTCTCTGCTTAGGAAATGGCAAAGGCGGAAGCCTGCTATCTCTGGGCTTGGTTCTCTTAGGGATGTGTTTGGCCCTGGCGTGATTCCTGGCTTCCTTCAACTCCTCCAACTGCATAAACTTGGTTGCTCTCCTCCTTAACTTGTCCAGGCTAGATGCTGGCTCCATACACAAGCTGTCCGCGAACGGTCCTAGTCTGAGGGTGGTCACCATATGGTGAAGCGTGACTTCGGGATTGAGATTGCGGATCTGGAGCGCCAACTTGCCAAATCGCTCCATGAACGCTCGTAAGCTCTCGCCCTTATCTTGCCTGATGTTGACTAGTGCTAACGACGTTAGGCGGTGTGGTTTGCTAGTGGCGAACTGCGTGCTGAATAAGTCTACTAACGTTCTGAAGCAGTCAATAGAGTAGGGGGAAGTCGGGTGAACCAGTTCAAAGCCATTCCCTTCAACGAGGAGGGTAACACCCCGCACATGACCGCCTGGTTGGTTGTGTATAGGGGCATCTGGGTCTCGTACACGTCGATGTGTTCGTCTGGGTCTGTTGACCCATCATACCTGTCTATTCCCAATCCTTTCCACCTGGCTGGTAGCTCAACAATCAGTATACCGTCTACGAATGGGTGGCGCCTCTCCCCCTCTGTTTCCTCAAGCCCTGCACTGTTGAAAGGGGACTCCTCTTCGTCAGTGTCATCGCCCTTGTCTACCCGAGATCGGTTTGATTGGGTGATGGCCTTGGATCGTTCTCCTTTCTGTACTGAGGGGGTTGGCGTCTCGCCAAACGGCTTCCTCATGTCACTATTCTCTTGTCTCAGAACAAGTAGCTCCTCCTCATTCTTTTTCCGAAAGGCTCGGATTTCTTCTTCGTTCTGCAGTCGTAGGGCTCGGATCTCTTCCTCGTTCTTTTGCTTCATCTCGACCATCTCTCACCATAATGAAAGAAAAAGTGACATCGGATCTGAACTAGCCATGGGGTTATCCTGTCTTTGCTCGTGAACTTGGCTTTGCGTTGATACCATCCGAGTTCGTGACTTGTTCTTTCGGCCCCACGGTGGGCTCCAAATGTTCTTGCTAGGACCTGGAATGAGTCCTCCCTCGAGTGGTTCTTCGGCTCCCGTGTGCTGATCTCCAAACTCCGGTGAGGTGCGGGGTGGGTACCTGTTAAAGACGCTCCGATGCCAAAGTCAGTAATCGGATATCGAAGGAATATTCTTAGAGTTAGGTTCCAACATACCTCGTACTGGTTCCACACTTAAGGTATTTATAGAGGTCAAATTCGTACGGCGACCTTGTAATTGGTCGAGGTTTCTGAGTGTGGCAGTTCCTGCAGACACGGTAGCGTTTGTGATTGGTCTAGGTTCTGAGTGCGGGTGCCTTTGCAGACACGCTATCGCTGTGACTGATCGATGTTTCAGGGGCCTGGCGGCCGCTGCAGACTGTGCCTTGTCAATAACTATGAGTTGGTACAACATGGGAGCTGCCGGACAACTATACCTTAGTACTGCTATTCGTGTTTCGCCTGCATACTATACAGGAGGGTAGTACTTCGGATATACCCGAGTACACCTCGGATGCCTTATGCACATTAGATGTTTATTTGGGTACATCTCGGATATAGCCGAGTAACATTCGGGTGCCTTATGTACATATCTTTTTCGACTTGCTCTTTCCAATCTCTTTTACTATAAGATTACTATTTCTTTAAACTTTATTTTTACTAAAGGAATATACATATATATTATCTTCAAAAGTTTACATATGAGAGTAATAATAACAAGGAAAATCTTTAATTTAAAATGACAATATAAATTACATTTGTTTGTATTTTGTTCAAAAGGAATCCATGATTATTAATGTTAAAAATAATCATTGTCTGCATTCATCGTGAAACATATACTAGAATTGGTTAAACATAATCAATCTTGAAAATGATATATTGTTAGTCATGTATAAAAGTTCACTTTTAACTTAAAACAATAAAATATATTTTTTTTAATTTCTCTCTGTTTGGTATTCTATCACTTACTCAAAACCTTTGCTGAGTAGAAAAAAAAATAATAAAATCATTATTAGAAGAACAATTATGAACATGTGTACAGTATGGTTGAAATTGTACGATAATGCTTGCGAATTCATTTTCGATATTGTTTTTCGTCCGTTTTGGTTTAGCTGTCAGGAAAAAATAAAGTGAATAAAACAAAAGCGAAACTTATAACCGTCGGATCAACTAATGATCTATCCAAATTTCCATATCCAGCGATTCTCATTTAGTTTCTCTCTCCCAATTTACACTCGAGACACCCTCAACCTCGGCAAGGGAGAGAGAAGAAAAGAACCTGTTCTTCGACAGAAAGGTGTTTGGTTTTGTCGGAGTCCACCCGTTGGATCGATCCATGACCACCATCCCCATCTTCCTTCTCCTATTCTCTTTTTACTCCTCTTCTTTTTCCTGAGAAGAATTTTCCGGGAAAGTGAGGGAAAAAACGGGATTGGAGGGCATAGGAAGAAGATTGAGAAAGGGGGAAGTACCCAGGTAATTAAATTGGTTAAAGATTCTATTTTGATCAGTGGTTGTTTGTTTCCTTAGTGGGTTTTAGTGAATCGATGGAGATGGACAGCATTGACTGTGTGTCATTCTCTGATGGCATGGATGAGGATGAGATCCAACACCACACTCTGCATCCTCATCACCACTCTGAGTTTTCTTCTAACAAGCCTCGTAACGGCGGTGCTAATAGCAATAATGTTATGGGAGCCACCGCCATTTCTCCTGCAACCAGCGTTCATGAGTTGCTAGAATGCCCTGTTTGCACAAATTCAATGTACCCTCCAATTCACCAGGTCAGCTCTTGCGCCCATTTTCATCTTATTTGTGTTTTTGTTGTGCAATTTGATTTGTGATTGCATATTGGGGTGTGGGGTTGGGGAAGAAAATCTTTTTTTTTTCTTCGAATATTTATTGTGAATTTTTTTGGTGAATTCGATTGGTTTGGAGTGGGATTGAGTTGATTCTGAGCATTGGTTTGGATTTTTCTCGGGGTTTGTGGAAGTCTTGGATTTGGTTTCGGAGATTTGGGTTTTTAATTTATTTGAGAAAGCACTATATATTAAGTAGCATGTCTAGTTAACCACAACTGATTGCACTTGATTGCAATGGTAGTGATTGAGTGTCAGCGAATTTGAATGGCAATTGTATTCTTTACTCATTGTTTTTTGAGGAAATATATTCTGGCAGAGGAAAGTTTATTTACTCATTAGCGTTTCATGTTCTGTGTAATAATGGCTAATTGATCAGTTGACTTAGTGCTACTTTGTAGATACTGTTTCCTGTACCGAAAACATCATGCACTGGAGATGTCTGGCGTTTAACATTATTTAAGTACTATTCTCTGAAACAGTTAAGGAACCTTGTCGATGTGTTCAATTTATGATAGGTGAGGGAGTTCTGATCTAAATTTCATAAGCACTCATTTCCCAAGAAGGAAATGCTAAACTTGTAGTAAATCTTGGTTCATATATCTCGTGCAAAAAGCATCAGGTTGGATATGCTTCACTATTGTTGGATGTCTAATAACTGCGAAGCATACGCACCATGCCGGTATCATTCTAGATGTATCATTTTGGCTTTGGTCAATATCTATAAGTCTAACTCATTTGAGGTTTCATGCAACAATTTAAGCCTTTAAAATAAATTTTGTCATTGTCTTGGAGCTTCTTTGACCAAGTGATTAGGAGTTTGGTCATTGCCTCTCTCCATTTGTTAGAAAAGTTGAATTTCACCAGAAATTAGGTTGGGCTTGTGTGTTTTCTATACCCAAATCCGTCATGTAAGGGACATGTCAGATATAAAACAAATTTTGATTGTATGTACATCAATATCTTGCAGTTTAAGATTTTAGTAGATTTGGTCATTAACATAATATCTGTTCTCGTGACCTAGTTTCCAATAGTTCAATCATGGTCATCTTATTCTTCTAAGTGAAAGTTCAATTTCTACTAGTTATAGATATGATTTGATGGAGAAATAGGTTACCAAATATTTCCCATTATTATATATTTGATTTAGTTTCTTATGTTATAATTATAGAACTAAGGAGCATAACATAATATTACTAGGAAATTTTTTATTTATTTTCGTGTTATACTTTTATTAGAGGATATCAAATTTCTTTTATTTATTGTGTTCGTTTTTTAAATATAAATAATTATCTTAGAAACACGGTTTGAGCTCAATCTCTCTCTTATGTAGTTTAATATAGTATTAGAGTTTATTTTAATAAGACTTGCCTGACCTATCTTGACATCTACTATTGGGCCATTATCAGACCACCTAAAAGTGAATTTAGTTCCACATTTAATATGTTCATTCATTAGTGTGAGGAGTGGTGTTAGAGATCCCATGTCAATTAGATATATGGTTAAATTATAGTTATAAGTTGTTGCAAATATTACCTTACGAACTGATATTGTAAGGTTGAGTAGGATTAAAATCCACTTATCTTTACTATTACAGAATATGAAATCTTCTCTATTTGTTATATTAATTATCTTTTCTTAATATAAATATAAAATATGTGCTATTTTAGAAACATACGGTTTCAACTCAATGTCTCTCTTTCCTATAGTTTAACACTTTATTATTGCTTATCTTCTTCATTATAAATAAGAATACTCATTTGTATATTTCTTCTTGATTTATCTCTTTTTAACATGATAATAGAGTAATAATCATTCTCGGTGACATATTTTGTCAATAATGTTAGAAATGGGTTTGTGCTTATACACCCATCAATTCCTAAGAGATAATGAATGAGTGGACATATTAATGATATTGAATCTCAAGTAAGAGTTTAAGCTTTTACAAGTTGATCGTCAACATCACTTGTTGACAATGTTGAAACTTAGCACCTTGTGTGACTTCCTATAATTAGACTTGAATGCTACATCCAATACTAACTCACAAAGATTTCATCATATTGTTATATATGTAGTGTTACACATGAAAAAAATTTTATTGGTAAATTTAGCAAATAATAGGATAGGTTGATAATGATAAGTAACTTCTGTGTTGTGGCCTCTACACAGTGGAACATAACACTCTTGTTTTAGACCTCATGGGAGATGAATGTTGAAATGTATTGTTATTTTATTATTATTTCTTTTTTATGTATCTAACTTTAGGGTTAGGGTTTAAGATAAGTTGTCTTACCTCACTTTGTAATATATATATATATATATATATATATATATATATATATATGATCGTAGTCATTTTACGAACAAATTAAAAGAATTTCAGTGTTGACCGTTTAATGCAGTGTTGACCGTCTAATGCAGTGTTAAACCATCTAACATTAAAGAGATGATAGTATAGATAAAGGAAAGCTAATCCCAAATTGTTTTCCAACGAATCCAATAGTAAATTCAATCAAACAATATTCAAAACTTATCTAAAGCCAAAAAAGTTAGTACTAACAATAAAAGAAAGGAGGATTTTGAGGATTGTTGTGCAAATAGATGATTTAAAAATAATAAAAAAATAGGTTGCCTTTTAAGTTCTTTCACAACAAATTCTTCTTAGTTTTTTTAAGATTATTATCCTTCATTCTCTTCATAGAGTTGAATTCATCAAACAAGCGTCAATCAAATTCAACAGAATCTTATCAACAAAATAACTGTCTACTGATATATTCAATATCTCATCTCGTCTTCAAGTGTCTACCTAATGAGATGTATATCTTTTATTTCTTGACTAAGCATATAAGAAATTGTTTAAGACTAAGTGAATTAATCAAGAACTCTAATTAAGAAAAAACAATTGGATTCTCAACGAGTGTTCAAAAATAAATGTGTTTAAAATATAGATTTCAAAAAGACCAATAATATAGTACAATTGTTATAGAGAATGTAAAGAACAAAATTTTAACAAATAAAAACCTTAGAATTCATTGGGAAATCACACAAGAATCAACTCAAATGAATTTAACCTTCTACGAGAATGACGAAAATAGAAGAATTACTGAAGAAAAATTAATTATAGTTTATGCTATGTAGTGATGTGACCGTCTTTCATGCCTTCTCTTTTTCTTCACGAAATTAACTCATTTAATTATTGGATATTATCCTTGCCATTATCAGTTGTTTCCGTATGTGTCAAAGATTAATTTTGTAAATATCTTATTTACGCTAAAGTTGTAGATTTTCATTCTTTTTATTTCTTTTAGATATTTTGTTTCTAAAGTTTGTTCTAGCTGTGTCTTTAATTTTCAAACAATTCATCTCATAATAATTAAATTTGCTGCAAAAGATATTACAAAATAATTGAAGGAGATTTGTTCTAAATCAAGTAAGGATTGTAGAGGATCATTTTTGTAAAAAATCTGAAGAATTTTTTTGCAAAAGATTTGATTAGATTTGAAACCTGCAGAATCTTTGCAAATAATTAGAAATAAAAAAAGGTAGGAAAATATGCTTAAAATCCAAGTTTAACCAATAATATCTATCTATTAAAATAAAGAAAAATAGGTATAGGGTTAATTCTCTTGTGTAAAAATACACCCAAAGGGATGTTTATTTATAGATAATAAAAGTAACAGAAATAGTAACAAAATAACAGAGAACATGGACTAAGCCCATTATATTCAACACTCTCCCTCAAGCTGGTGCATATAAATTGTATGTACCAAGCTTGTTACAAATATAATCAATTTTGGACCTTCTTAAAGATTTGGTGAAAATGTCTGCTAATTGATCATTCGAATTAACAAACTCAGTCTTGATGTCTCCTTATGTAATTTTTTCTCGAACAAAATGACAATCAATTTCATTATGTTTAGTCCTCTCATGAAAGACGGGATTTGAGCTAATATGAAAAACAGTCTCATTATCACATATGAGTGTCATTTGAGTGATCTCTCCAAATTGCAATTCTTTCCGTAACTGTTTGAGCCAAATAAGTTTATAGGCAACTAAGGCCATGACTCTATATTCAGCTTCAGCACTAGATCTTGCCACATGTTTCTTACTCTTCCAAGATATCAAATTACTCTCAATAGAAACACAATATCCGGAAGTAGATCTTCTATCTGATGGAGACCCTGCCCAATCTGTATCTGTATAACATACAACTCCAGTATGGTCATTATGACCATATAGTAGGCCTTTTCCAGAAGAACCTTTAATGTACTTCAATATACAAGTAACTACATTCAAATGATCAACACATGAAGAGTTAAGGAATTGACTCACCACACTAACTGCAAAAGAAATATCAGGACGAGTAACAGTAAGATAGTTTAGTTTTCCAACTAATCTTCTATATTTCTCAGGATTTGAGAGGGGTTCCCCCTGACTAGGTAGAAATTTAGCATTAGGGTCCATGGGTGTCTCAACAGATTTAGAATTCAGTAATCCAGTTTCTTCCAAAAAATCTAATGCATACTTTTTTTGAGAGATAACAATATCATGATTAGATGGTGCTACCTCAATCTCCAAGAAATATCTAAGTTTACTAAGATCTTTGGCTTGAAAATGGTGACAAATATGCTGTTTAAGTTGAAAAATGCCATGGTGACCACTACCTGTAAGAACAATGTCATCAACATATACAACTAGATAGATACACCCAGCATTTGAATGACGATAAAAAACTGAATGATCTATTTCACTGTGAGTTATACCAAATTCTTTAACAATACTAAACTTTTCAAATCAGGCCCTGTGTTTGAGACCATATAAAGATTTGCAGAGATGACATACCAATCCAGAAGACTCCCCTGAGCAACAAAACCTGGAGGTTGCTTCATATAAATTTCTTCCTGCAAATCTCCATTAAAAAAAACATTTTCGACATCCAGTTGATAAAAAGGTCATCTTTGAAGAGTTGTCATGGCTATAAATAAACGTCATTTTTGCCACTGAAGAAAAAGTATCACCGTAGTCTAAACCAAAAGTTTTAGTGTAGCCTTTAGCCACAAGACAAGATTTGAGACAACCAATAGTGCCATCAGGACCAACTTTGATAGCAAAAACCCACTTGCAACCAACAACAAATTTCCCAGAGAGTAAAGAAACGAGTTCTGAAGTTCCATTGTTCTGAAGAGCAATTAGTTCATCAAGCATAGCTTGACGCCAACCAGGATGGACTAAAGCATCACCTACAAATTTTGGAATAGATACAGAAGAAATAGATGAAAGGCAAGCATAAAAAAATTGAGATAGTCTATGATAGTTCAAGGCAGTATAGTGTGAAGAGGGATTATGGGTAGAACATATACCTTTACGAATGGCAATGAGAAGACCAGGTTTAACTGTTGGAGCCGGAAGGGGCGGAAGATCTGGCACCAGAGGAGAATCACTTGGTGGACGTTAAACCTTAAGAGGTGGTGAAGGAGGCGACTCAGTAGGAACATTAGACATGACAGGAGAATCACAGACAATTAGAATATGTATTTGATTAGATGAAGACGCGAGAGAAGATAAAAACTTGAAATAAAACAAAGATTCAGTAAAGGTAACATCTGCATAAATGAAATAACGATTAAGTGAGAGAGAAAAACATTTATATCATTTTTGAGATTTGGTGAACCCTAAAAAGTCATTTATGTTACCGAGTAGATAATTTATCAAGCCCGGGACTAATATTGTGAACAAAGAATGTAGATCCAAAACCTTTAAGGGGTAAGAGATAGAGAGACTTACGAGGAAACGAAATAGAGTGAGGAATTTTATTTTCTAAAAATTGAAGATGACATACGATTAATAAGATAACATGCACTAAGAATAGCATCACCCCAAAAACATTGAGAAACCCCACCATGAATTAAAAAAGTACGAGTAGTTTTAATAAGATGTCTATTTTTGCACTCAACTATTCCATTTTGTTGAGGTGTATAAGCACTAGAGGTTTGTTGAAGAATTCCATGAAATTTCATAAAAGTGGTAAAAGACTGAGAAAGATATTCACAAGCATTATCACTCCGTAAAATTCGAATTGAAACACTAAATTGATTTTTAATCTCATTAAAAAAAGATTGAAATATTGAAAACAACTCAGAACGATTTTTCATTAAAAATAACTAAGTACATCTTGAATTATTATCAATAAAAGTAACAAAATACTGAAATCCTAAATTAGACTTAACACGACTTGGTTCCCAAATGTTAGAGTGAACAAAGGCAAAAGGGAACGAAACACGTTGGGAGACACTACTAGGAAAAGAACTGTGACTATGTTTCCCTAAAAGACACGACTCACAAGACAAACAGGACAACGTGGATAAACTTAGAACAAGTTGTTGTATCTTGGCAAGACTAGGATGTCCCAATTGAGCATGAAGGAGATGGAGAGTCCATGATCATGCCAACATGAGCAGATGTTCGTAAACAGTAAAGATCATGAAACTCACATTCAGTGCCAATCATCAACCCCGAACTCCGGTCCTGCAAACAAACAAAATCTGTGATAAAAGAAATAATACAATCAAGAGAACGAGTGAGACGACTAATAGATAATAAATTAAAAGGTAACCCAGGGACATAAAAAACATTATCAACATGTAAAGAAGGAAAAAGATGAACAGTACCAACACCATGGGATGAGGCCTTAGAACCATTAGCCATGATAATGGAGGGTAAATGACCAGAGGTAGACAAAAGAAAACAAGGATTTATTACCAGTAATATGATCTGTGGCACCTAAGTCTAGAACCCAAGGATCAAGAGAATTGGAGTGGGTGAGCCCAACAAAAGAGATACATGTATGTGCAACAGATGCAGTGGAACTAGAGTTCTGACGATCCTCATACCATTTAAGAAATTTTTTAAAAATAGCTGATGGACCTGAGATATCAGATGAAGTAGGATCCATGGTAGAAGGTGGCGCAGGAATAGCTTGGACAACCGCAACAGTTTTAGGAGGACGACCATGTAAGGCATAACACCTGTCAATTTTGTGGTCAAGTTTGCCACAATGGTCACATTTATGACGCCCTTTGTTCAACTTCCGAGAATGAGTGCGGTCATCATGTTGAGATACTAAAGAAGAAGAAGAGTTATCACCTAAAGTAGATATATCAATGTGGGATTTACCTAGTACACGCATAAGGGTGGAAGAAGGCGAAGTAAGGGTGGGCACAACATGAGATTCCAAAATCTGATCACGATCAGGGGAATAATCATCAAGAAGTCCATATAAGGCTAACAACATGAAAAACTTGGACCGTTGCTCTATCTCTTGAGACGGAGTGGATGCAGGAGGCAACAATTCATTAAAATCGTGAAAAAGAGCATGAATTTTACCAAGATACTCAAACATTGTACCATCAAGACGTCTCGAAGCTACAACATGAAGGAGATTTTGAAATACTCCATAAAAACGTTAAGTATCATTGGTATATAATAATTTGACATGTTCCCAAATTTCTGAATACGTCTCAAAAGAGCAAAAAATTTGTTTCAAAGATGAGTGAATGGTCGATTTGAGAACCATGCGTAATTGAGCATCAATTTTCGACCAACGAGAAACCTCATTCTCAGGAACATTAGCAACAGACGTTGTAAGATGATCAACATAGCCTTGACTCTTAAGCCATAACCTAATATTCGAAGCCCAAGTATCATAATTTGTGTCATCCAATTTATCAATTGACAGATGAACATTGACGTAATTAGTATAGTGATCAGGTACAGGGAAAGTAGAGGAGGCAACAAAAGTAGAAAAGGCAGTGGTAGTCGCGAAAGAATCCATGGAGGAGAGAGAAAAAACCCTAAAACTCAAACGGGCTTTGATCAAGATGATGAGGACAGATCTAGAACACTTGCAAGATGACGATCACAATGACGTTAATCGCTGCCGAAAAAGACGCTAGACGCGCTGCCACTCATGACGGCAACTGTGACGGGAACAAAAACGGAGACTGCAGAAGGGTCACTGCTTCGATCGTCGCGATTCCAACAACACAGTGGTCGCCGACTTAATCGGCGGCAAAGGTGACGACAGCGACAGCAGGGGCAACTGAATGAGGACGGTGAACAGTGGGTTCACTGAAAAAATTTAACCCTAACCCTAGGCTCTAGATACCATATTAAAATAAGAGAAATAGGTATTGGGTTAATTCTCTTGTGTAAAAATACACAAAGGGATGTTTATTTATAGATCATAAAAGTAACAGAAATAGTAACAAAATAACAGAGTAAATGGTTCAATTAATCTTGATTGGGTAAATCTCATTTAAAACATTGAATTTATTTTCAGTTACAGTAAGAAAGTTAAGATTAAACATTAAGTGTGAATAAAGTATACTCATCAATACATCAATCAAACCACAACAATATAGATTGAATATACTATGTTTTCTTTATCTTATTTATTTAGGTTGGTATGAGAGCAGGTATGATCTCGCTTTGTCTTCTTTGTTTTCTCCTTCATTGTCTTCGACAATTTTTGTCATTGATGACTCTCTCAATGTACTTGAGTATATTTAATGAAAGACAAATTTGAACTTTTATCCATATTTATGTCTTTCTTCATTCTTATCTTCCAAGGAAATTTTACATTAGTCAATATGTCCTCACACTCCACAACAAACTAATATGGTACATAGGAAAAATTGACATCTTATTAAAATTACACACTATCTACTATTAAATAGAAATGTTCCTATTCATCACTGGGAGATGCAGTCCTCACTACTTGTTTCCTAATAATTAGGATGTTTTTGGTCATGGTTTTAGTGTTTTTGAACTGTTATCCAATAGTTTGGAATAATATGAAGTGATGCTGACCATTCTCTATTTTTTATTGTTATTCTTCCCAAGTATGTAACTACCTCATTGTATATGTAGACGATGTTCTCAGAGGCAAGGCAATGATAAGGAGGGTATTGTCCAACTAAAACAGTATCTTCCTTAACAGTTCCAAATAAAAGATCTTAGATACTTGAAGTATTTTCTTGGCATGGGAGTTGCACATTCCTGGGTTGGTTTTATGGTATCTCAAAGAAAATATGCTTTGACATTTTAGAAAAACAAAGATATTAAATGCTAAGCTTGAGGACACACCAATTGATTTGAGTTTCAAACTCAGGAGAATCGTATTCTGGCCCTGGGAGATACAAACAGTTAGTTGGCAATCTAAATTACATACATCATTGTGACACGTCCTAATGTCGCCTTTATAGTGAGCATAGTAAGTCAATTTTGAAACACTTTAGACGTACAAATCCTAAAGTATATTAGGAATGCTCTTGGAAAGGGCCTCATTTATGAAGTTAAGGAAAATATTTAAAATATTGTCGGGTATTTTGACTCTAATTGGTAGGGTCTCGAAGCGATAAGTCCTTCACCTTAGGGTATTGTCATGGAAAAGTAAGGAAAAAAATTGTTGCAAGATCAAGTGCAGAAACAAAATATAGGCAATGGTATTAGTCATTTGTGAACTCTTATGGCCAAAACAACTAACCTTATGGGTGACAACCAGACAACATCACATGTTGCGTGTAATCCTGAAACTCGTGTGAGAGTCAAATATATTGAATTAGATTGTCATTTAATTAGAGAAAACCTCAAGTCTAAACATATCACCACTAGATTTGATAACCTCAATGAACAATTGGCTAACATATTTACCAAGTCACTAAGAAGAGCAATGATTGATCATGTTTGCAGCAAGTTGAGCATATATAATTTATATACTCCAACTTGAAGGGGATTATGATACGCACAGAAATAAGATAATCTAAATTATATATATATATATATATATATATATATATATATATATATATATATATTTTGTTAGGAATGTTTTTCTTTATTTATCTATCATATCTTTCTTAGAGTATATTAAATTTTCTCTATTTATTGTATTGATTCCATTTTTTTAATATAAATAAAATATCCATAATGCCCCAAATTCACGGTTTCAGCTCAACGTCTCTCTCTTTCTTATAGTTTAACTCTTGAAATAAAACAAATACAGATGTTTTGTTGCTGCTTATAGTTTCAGCTCATATCTTATGGTCTGTAAATCACTACGGCAACAACAAAAGGAAAAGCTTTTTTTAAGTAGATCAGGTTGGCTAAATTAAGCACATGATACCATTTGGCTTGGTAAAAATCTAAGTTCTTAGAGATATTGGTGAAATATTTTTCTTAGTTTACCTCTGCAACTTTTCACAGGATTAAAACTCTTGAAATCTACTTTCTTCACTGGTGTCTCCAACAACCTTCTTTGCTCATGTCCAAATTACCGTAATTACCTTTTTGCCCTTCTTTTCTTGATAAATGCCACTACAAACTTCTCAAATGAAATTAGTTCATATCCTGTCCACACATCCATTTTAATATTCTCATTTATTCTACTATAACTTTGCTGTGCTCACTGTTACGCTTTTACAACTCAACCTTCATTGCCATAGAGTTTGGTAGATGGTATAGTAGTACAATAAAACTTGTCGTTGAACTTAGTTGGTACTTTGTCGTCACATAATTTTTTATGCTTTACTACAATTTAACAATCCAGTTTGTATCCTTTGCGATATCTTCATTAATTTCTGTTAGGACTCCACAGATCCAACACATACAGAACCCAAAGAGAAACAAGAAATACTGAAATGCAATGTTTATGACAAAACTGTGTTTAATGACTCACAATTCTTACAAAGGATAATTCTCTAAGCAATGCATACACCCTAATGGGTTACAAAAGAAAATGCTTCCTTTCACACAGAGTAAACTTTGTCAATACTTACAACATCCAAAAGTGCCGTTGGTCTATTTAAAGCTCAACCCATCCTAACAACTAAAACTGCCCTTCTTTTTTATTTAATTTTCTACTATAATAAACTCTCCCTATTTTATTGCTCTCATTTCCCTTGTACCTAACAATTTCCCTATTATTTTTTAAAATTGGTCCTAGATAAACCCCGGGCTGTGTATGGCATCTCCAAATTTTATCTTCGAAAATGATTTTTCTCTTATATCTTGCAAAAATTGCATTGCGCATAGGTTGTTTTATCCTTTTTAAGAGAAAATCCTTTGATTCTAATCTCTACCTTGAAAGCTCAAGTTTAGATTTAATTTCTTCTCTCTTGATTCTTTGAAACTTTATTTTCCAAAGACACATGCATTTAGGGTTAATCTTTTGCATGTATTCATTAAACATCCTATACTAAGTTAAATAAGCATAGACCCAAGGCTCAGTCCTAATTTAAATCTATCTTTATAGGAAAGTCCTTAATCTAGAAGTTGTCACAGTCACACAGGTAGTCACCTCATTACGTGTTTTGTATAGCTTAGATATAACTCGTGCATAAACCTTTTTTTCCAAAACCTTCCAAACACTTCTGGTGGTGCTCCTAATATGCTTTTTCCAACTTAATAAGAACCATATGTAATCTCTTTATATGTTTTGTTACCTTTCGTTAGAAGATAAAGTTCCTGTTGCATCTTGGGCAATCCAAATTGATTCTCTACAATCTTAGGCTTCTCCTCTATGTTCATCACCTTTTCCCCTATTTTCATAATGTGTGCCAAGTTTTTTCCTTCCGTAGTTTATATGATTCTAACTATCTCCCTTGTTCTTATACATAGACCTTGTTAAAAGTGTCTCAAAATCTGTCTAATTGAAGATTGTCTAGTAATGACCTTGCACTTTTTAGCCTTGCAATTGAATTATACGACATGACCTTTGCTGATTTTGTTTTCTTTTGTAATTCACTTCCAGGGAAAAACTTACGACCTGATTCATGATTTATTTCTTTTAATATATATAACAATAATATTAATATTGAGTGATTATCTGTATTTTATAATCAAATAATTTATACAAGTTTCATTATTTATTTCTAATAAATATTTTATTCTCATATTATTATTATTATTAATATTATTATTAAGATAATGATATTCTTTCACCTTTTTATATAAATATTCAAATTTTCTCTTATAGTTTTTACTAGATGATGAATTTTTCTATTTGAATATCATTTATTTTTGTTAGTATCTTCCTTTTATCATCATTATTTTAAAGGCTTTAAATAATTACATTTATAATACTTTATTAAGCTTTCCTTTATATCATACAGTTTTATTGTAAATTGTTTAAGAATTAAAGACTATTTATTGACTTTCGTCAATGTAGTAAGTTTAATTACAAATAATAAATAAAGGGTTGATAGTTTCAAACACCACAAACATTAGCTGTTTCCTATTACTTGTATATTTCTTTTGTTTTTATTCTCTTGTCCTCATTTTTGAGGCATTGTTTGTGAGGCTTTAACATGTCTCTGTGATCGAGTGTATGAATCCAAATATGTCGATATGAGTCTTAGGAGAAGCCAACGAATATCACCTTGCAGCATATATTCGTCAAAATTTGCTTTATGGGTTTGATTGTTGTCATGACACAAAATCCTTCTATTTTTTTCAACATTTTGTAAGCACATTCTTTTTCGATGGATCTTGGCTATTATCATCTATTATGTAACAATCTATTCTAATTTAATAGATTTATAGAACATAATTAATAATATATTTTCTTAAATATTAGTCATTAACATCGATATATTTTTTATTATAAAGTCATAGAATTATGTTATGTTGTTGCATGTGAAATTGATGATCAATATTTGTAATTTTTAATCTTCTAAAAAAGGAGTTGGTTTAGTTTGTCTCATGATAGGGATGATTGATGTTTCTAACATTTTCACCAATTTACTATTGTAATTAAAATTTTGGATATTTTACATGAATAATTATTTTATATGAAATTTTATAAATACACGTGTTTTTGTTGAATCAAAATTGACTCCCCGCACGATGCATGCCTCCGTATCTGTTAACTTGTATTTTTGATGTTTAAATGTGAAGCTGCTAGCGATGGAACATATGGCAGTTGCATTCTACTTTAGAATTACAAATTTGCTGGCAGGTCTAGTATCACTTACACTGGGTCTAATTTATGTGATATACATGAAGTAAAATGTCAAATTGAAGCTTATTATATCTTTAGTTAGACTAATCTATGCTTGTCTTTTTCCTCTATTTTCTTTCGAACTTTACTAATTAAATGTTAATAATTTTAGATTTTTTTTTTCCACCTTGTAAAAGGAAAAAAGACTTTGAACATTTGCTGAGTGACTTTTGGTTTAAAAACTCACTTTTAGCTTTAAAAAATCCTGTAAACATTTTTCGCCTCTCTGTACAGTCTCAGTTTTTCACCAGACAACTGGGATTTAGCTAATAAATAATGCCTAAATCTAGGGCATTTTCCAAAGTACTAACACCAATGATTGTAGGAAACAATTAAAGAAGAAATAATTTAATGTGTCTTACAATTTAAGCTTTAAAACATAATTGAGGTTTACAAAATTGACTTATGAGATCTGGACTTCCTAAACGTGATAAACTAAGTCTCAAGTTGATGAGAGATTAAATTAATGCCCTCTAGACTGCAATTAAGGCAGTCTCTAAAAAGGCTAGGGTGGACTAGGGATGACTGCGTTTAAGGTGACTTTCAATTTCCCTTCATACCATGGCGTATCGTGTGGAATGTGACAAATGTAGGTGACCTAACGATGAATCTAGGTAAGCTATGACACCATATAACATTGAATAAATTATTCTTCTATAACAGTATTTGTATTGGTGTGTTCATAGCTCTCTTACTGTTCTCTCTTGCATGACCACATTTTAATTTAAATGCTCCCAAAACACATGCCAAATTTGATTTGGCGTTAGTATTGGCAGAAGTGAGGGTACTTAGTGGTTTTATGGCCCAAAATTTCTTGTCATTAGAATGTTGCCTAATAGTTGTTTCTTCAACTGTCTTAATCTTCTCATATGCCTGATATTTGTTTCTGCAATTTTATGAACATATGAACCTATATGGTGCTTTAAAGTTGATCTTTTATAATGATTGGAGTATATTAGTTGACACATGCTGAAAAGTATGTATGTGCTAAAAGGGGAAAAAAAAAAAAAAAACGTAACATATACTTTCTTGCAGTGCCACAATGGACACACATTGTGTTCCACTTGTAAGACAAGGGTGCACAATCGATGTCCCACTTGTAGACAAGAGCTTGGAGATATTAGGTGTCTAGCATTGGAAAAGGTGGCTGAATCACTTGAGTTACCTTGCAAGTACTACTCCCTTGGATGTCCCGAAATCTTTCCATATTACAGCAAGCTTAAGCATGAGACAGTATGCAATTTTAGACCATACAATTGTCCTTATGCTGGATCAGAGTGCTCTGTTGTTGGGGACATTCCATTCCTTGTGGCACATTTGAGGGATGATCATAAGGTGGACATGCACACAGGTTGCACATTCAACCATCGTTATGTGAAGTCCAATCCTCGTGAAGTAGAGAATGCAACTTGGATGCTCACCGTAAGTGTTTTACATTTCATTGAAAAAGTTTATTACCTTGTGTCAAATGGTCACTGAGGAGATCTGCTACGTTAAAATCTTTTAAATGGTTCTTTTGGGAAGAAATATTCTATTTATTTACTTCGTTCTCTTTTATGCTTTCACTGGATTAAAATAATGGAAAGTCAATAAGTGAAAAAAAGAAAGGAAGAGAAAGAGAATAAAATATAAAATTGTTTGGATCAAGTGAAACAAAGTAGAAATAAGTGAAAAGTGGGATATATTTATTTATTATTAATGATTTCATTTTTATTTATTATTATTATTATGATAAAATATAAAAAATATTAATTAAATAATCAATAATATACATAAATATTAACAAAATATTCCTCATATAATTAATTATGTAAATTTCAAGGCAAATCTTTTTATTTTTTCATAGTTTAATGCATGCATGTTATCTCGTTTTTTATGTTTTTAGTTTTTTGTTTTTCGTTTTTCGTACTTTCTTTCTTTTTCCTTGCCCTGAAGCTTTCCAAGCCTGGAGGACAGTAAGATTAATTGAAGAATTTCTATTTCTATTTCATTCTGTACAGCCAAAGTTTTCTACAAAAATTTTTAGGATAGAGAAAGTAGAAAAAAGAAATTGAAATTATCTTCTCCATAAATTAAAATTAGCTTACGGTAATGTAATATGTAGAAGTCTTAGCTCACGATTCAATATACTCTCCTCCATTTGATTTTGGTGTTTACCAGTTGACATTTGTTTCCGTAGGTATTTCATTGTTTTGGGCAATACTTCTGCCTTCACTTCGAAGCTTTCCAGCTTGGCATGGCTCCTGTTTACATGGCATTCCTTCGATTTATGGGTGATGAGAACGAGGCTCGTAACTACAGCTACAGCCTTGAGGTTGGGGCAAATGGCAGGAAACTCATTTGGGAGGGAACACCACGAAGTATTCGCGATAGCCACCGGAAAGTCAGAGATAGCCACGACGGTCTCATTATTCAACGAAACATGGCCTTATTTTTCTCTGGAGGAGATAAGAAGGAGCTGAAACTAAGAGTTACAGGAAGAATATGGAAGGAACAACAGAATCCAGATGCTGGGGTCTGCATACCAAATCTTTGCAGCTAATTTTATTTGGGGGATACTTCAAATGCTTGTATGTACTACACCAACTCCTTGTATGTTGTAATAGTGTAAGGCACGAAGATGGCTTTTGCAAGTTTCAGTTTTCCCAAGTTGTGTAATAAACTAGAATATCTTCCTTCAAATTTGCTTAATCAGAATGAGGCTGCAACCCAAATTTGGCTTGTATTTTCTGTGAGGTTCTCATGACTTGATAGAAAGTCTCTTGGTCTGATACTCGCGTTCGTTACCATCAAGGAAGTGCTTTCACAAGAGACCACACACACAGTGATCAAACAAATATTTAAGTATCTCATCAGAAATTTGTATATTCTTTCGCCGATGCGACAATTTTTTTCAGTGTTGAACACACTACTTGTGATTGCTTGATTACCTTTGATAACTGGTTTTTTCTGTACCTAATTTACGTTTTAAAATCCTTGCAAATGATGTTCATGATTCAAATGATCGTCCTCAATCTCGTTCTATTTGTTTTCCTATTCCAATGCCAATGCCAATGTTCCTTCACTTGCAATCTAAGAATTTTTGGAGATATACGAGTTACTTGTACCGCTTAGTTTATTTTCGTGTTTGATGGAACTCTATTTTGTATCACATAGGGGCGTTTAGTAGAAGGAAAATTGGAAAAGTATGCATCTCATGTTTCGTTAATTGTTCTTAAAATATTACATCTCTAGCAAACAATTTTTACGGAAATGAATTTTTTCAAAGTCTTTACATTCTCCTGTTAGAAGGAAAATTTAGTGTTCTGATAATCTGAAATTGGAAATGTAAGTATCTCAAGGTTAATTTATTAGGAAAATGATAATCAGTCTTATTAGGAAGACTCTAACAATTTGACAAAATTTATGCATAATGATCTTATTAACAATAAAGAAAAAGAAGTTTATATTTCATCCTGATATAGGATCAATACAAATGAAATAGAAAAGAGGAAGAGAAGAAAAAAAAATTCAAAATATCAAAAACCATAGTTAAAGATGAGAAAGAGGTGTGGAAACTTAGTGTTCCTACTCACGAGATCATTTCGAAAGTGAACATTTTTATCAAATAAAAAATAAATAAATAAAGTTTTCTTAATTGAACAACATCCATATCTCTTTTTTTATAAAGAAACACTTACATGCATTATCACTTATAATAAATCCAATGTTCTACCTCTTAATGTTCAAGAACTTTTAAAAGAATTTGATGATTTTTTTCTAGTAAAGGTGTTGTCGGACTTCCACCTTTTAGAAGTATAAGATACTAAATAAATCTTAGTCCTAGATCCAATTTCTAATGGACCAGCTTCCAGAATAGATCCTCACAAGACTAAAGAGATAGAATCACAAGTTCAAATGTTAGATTCAAAAGAATTTGGATTCAAAAGCGTCTTAGCCCTAGTGTTGTACATGTGTTATTGGTGTTGAAAAAAGATGAGAAATGGAGAAGTGTTGTGTCTATGAAACCACCAACAACAGTATAATAAAATACAAGCACCCAATTCTAGGTTTGATGACATGCTAGATGAATTGTATGAGTCTACCATGTTTCTAAAATTGTTTTAAATAGTGGTTATTATCACTTTTAAGGTCATGTTTGGACTATATGAGTGGTTGGTGATTCCTTTTGTCCTTACCGATACACCTGAAACTTTCATAAGACTTATGATCATGTTCTTAGGGATTAAATAGAAAAGGTTGTAGTTGTTTACTTTGATGATATCTTAGTGTATAATCATAGCTTTAGTGAAAATTTAGATAATTTGATACAAGTTTTGTTAGTTCTTAGGAATAACCATCTTTATGCCAGTGTAGAAAAGTGAATCTTTTGTATAGATGCTCAAAAGAAATACAATCAAACTTTTGACAAAAATTTAAATCCTCAAGTGTATGCACTCCTCTCTTCTCTAAGTATTTGCTCTCTTTTGTTTAGCCTTCTACTTGGTTGTCCTCTGAAGGGGAGTTCTCCTTGTCATGATCTTTGCTTTTTCCAAAATGCTACCTAGTAATTTAGTCAACTTTTTCATAAAGATCACAAACTATGAATTATAACACTTCGAAGAGGTCAAAGAATTAAAATCAATAAAAGCTCAATTTAGGAAAGTTAAACTCAAGAGGATTAAAATTATGACAAACTCAAGGATTAACCAATAAAGGACAATCAAGAAATTAAGGCTAAGAAGAAAATTAGGCATTCAAAAGAAATCCTGGGAATGGTACTAGAATGGATTACAAAATAAAAATAAAACTAAAATCAATTTGAGCATGTGTTTCATGTCTCTAATGATGTTCCAAAGCAATTAACCAATTAATCTTCAATTGTTGTTGTCTTTAGGACCTTGTATAATTTTAATTTGAAATATGGATTGGTCGAATTGAAACAAGTGAAAACTGAGAACAATTCATAATTCCTATTTCAAATGAATCATGCTTTTCATGCCTTTCCTTTGACTTTTTTTGTTCACTTTTTTTTTCTTTTGGCGCCTTTCTCTTTCAATTTTCAAATTCAAAATTCATCAACACTATTTGGTTCCACTCCTCATTTTTGCTTCATACATTTAAATTTCAAAACAAAAATGAAATAGAACAAAGTTAGCAAAATTGGAAAGAATTCTAAGGAAGCAAATAAAGAATTGAACTTTGAAACAAGACACAATGGAAATCTAACTCTAAAGAACTCACTAATGATCTAATGTAGCAAGAATGAACTAAAAAGTGAAATGAAAAAAACACTAAAAAAAAACACATAGTATGTAACATTCATCATGTAATATGAAATAAAAAAAAACTCAACTATTTAAACTTGGATTTAATGACATATTAGGACTAAACATGGCTCTAAACAACATGTATTGATCATAAAATCAAAATGAAACTAAAATATAATGAAATGAGTGAATGAAAATGAATCAAGACTCAAACAAAATCAAAAGCTTCATGGTTCACCACGAAAAAGCCTAAAAACACAACAAATGGAAGGTTCAAGATTAACTAAGTAATTTGAACCAAACAAGAAGACTAAACACATATATGATTCGACAAACAAGTTCAAGACATCATAAGAAATACAATGAAACCACATGGAAATGAAAAGAAAAAAGTAAAAGATAAGAAACTTAGCTTGACAAAATCATGGCTTTAGATACCAAATGATAGCATGCCATCTTCCTCACCATATGTTTTTGGAGTTTTCAACTTTCACGGAGAATGGAGTATCTGCGTGGAAGTAATGTAGGAAGTAGAAGAGTGTCTCGGTTTGTGAAGTGGAATAAGTGTTTAGGACTAGTGATAGGTTAGGCCAATTGTTTTTATCTCTTGACTAAGCATACAAGAAATTGATTAAGACTAAGCGAATTAACCAAAAACTCTAATTAAGAAAAAATAATTGAATTATCAACAAACGTTAAAAAACAAATACTTCTCCAAAAACATAGATTTCAAAAAGACCAACAATATAACACAACTATTACATAGAATGTAAAAACAAAAATTTATTAAATGGAAACCTCAGAATTCATTGTGAAATCACAAGAGAATCAACCCAAGAGAGTTTTGCCTTCCATGACAAAAGTGCGAGAATTACAAAAGAAAATAAAACTAGAGTTTATGCTATGCAGCAGTGTGTGTCCTTCATGCCTTCTCTACTCTTTATTTATAATATCATTTTCTTCAAGAAATTAACTCAGATTTAATTCTCAAATATTATTCTTGAAACTATCAGATGTTTCCTTATGTATCAAAGATTAATTTTGTAAATATCTTCTTTCCAGTAAAGCAGTGGATGTTCCTTCTCCCAACTTTGAAATATTTTGTTTCCAAATTTGATTCGAGATAACAACTCATAATAATTAAATTTGCTGCAAAAGATATTGCAAAATATTTGAAGGAGATTTACTCTAAATCAAGTAAGAATTGCATAACATCATCTTTGTAGAGAATTCGAAGAATATCTTTGCAAAATATTTGATTAGATTTGGAACCCATAAAATCTCCGCAAATAATTAGAAATAAGAAAAGTAAGAGAATATGCTTAAAATCCAAGTTCAACCAATAATCTCAATTAAGGTCCAATTAATCCTGATTGGGTAAATCTTATTTAAAATAATAGATTTATTCTCAATTACAATCTAAGAAAGTCAAGGTTAAACACTCTAAGTGTGAAGAAAAATATACTCATCAAAATACCCCCACACTTATCCTTTTGGACTCTTTGGCAAAACACTAGTGATCAACAGAAAGGAGAATAAACACAAAGAAGATTTATAGCAAATCAACAGTAGACTCAAGGAATGTATAAGAACTTGCAAAATACAACCTTCCGAAAATCAAGGAATCAAGAAAAGTGTTAATTGAAAACTCTATATCTTAGTAAACAAGAAGGTAATTTTAAATTAAATGGATGAACCAAGAATGATAAAATCTTCTCAAAAGAACTCTCCAACTCTGAGTGTTTTTTGTTTGTACATACACTCAGCACTCATGCATGCAAACACTACCATAGGCTTAACAAAACTCTAATATCCACCACAACAATTGAATAACTTGCACACAAAGATTAAGAGGACTTTGTAAGGTATATAAATGGGCCAAGGTAAATGTAGGTAAAATGAGAAGGAAAAAATAGGACTTAAAACCATATAAAAACAAAGAAGTAATGGGGAATGAATCTAGAAACCAACATAAGTAGAGAACATCTTCAAATTACAATCAACTCCTCTTTTTATTTTATTACTTCATCTTTTTCTATTTCTTTTTTCACGCAGTAGATGACTAACATGTGTATTATACAATCTACACTTATTCCTTTTTTTTTTCTTTTTTTCATTCAAATTAGGAGATAAATTGATCAATTACATCCCCACACTTATTCAAGAACCTATTCCCAAAATGATTCCAAAACCCCTCTATCTTCTAAGGTAAGGACAAAAATGTTTTTTCCTTCTTTTTTAGGACTTGTAATGGGGGTTATAAAAGCAAGAAAAAGCTACATGCTCAAAGCAGTTCAAAGGGGTTAACAAGTGGTTTATCACAAAGGTAGGTTAATATGGCTAAGGAGCTTAATTTAACATATAATGCCTCAATCATATCAATTTATGCATGCAAACATAGTTGCAGAATAGAGAATCAAGTTAAGTTCTAGAGTATAAGAAAACTTGAATGAAAACACACTAGAAAGAACATTAGAAAAACATTTAGATGGTCTATAAAAAGGGCTCAAAATCTCACCAGGTACAAAATATGCAACCTAATAATTTTCAAAACCAACTTATTTAGCAATTTACATAGAATTCAAACAACACCAATAAAAAATCCGATTTTTCAAGAATTATGAAAATGCCAACCACTAGACACTACTATAAATCTATGGAAAATATGCAAAAAAAAATATTTTATTACATAGTCTAAAAGTTTACTAAGAAATTGACACAAGAAAATAAAATAAGAAAAGTAAAATAATTCCTAAACTATAAATCTCCTCCCCCACACTTAAATCATACATTGTCCCTAACATAAAAGCTATCAAATAAACATGTAAGATAAGTGGGAAAAGAAGAACTCCCTCGTCAAGCTTGAGGGACAGGAAGAATTATAGCTAATCTCCTCAACCATATCCTATGCAGTAAAAACCAACGTCATTCGCATAAAATAGCGAAAAAATTATATCACCTGGAGCTTCTAAACAAGGCATACAAAACCTTAGTGTGAACAATGAATTATAGAGAACAATTGTTGTTAAGAACTTTTGTGTAACAAGGTGTACAATGCAGGAGTTAGGTAGGCAAATGTAGTGAGAATGGAAAAGGTTCCATGAATTGACAATTATGTATAAATAGTACTTTTGGGTAAGTGGCTTGGATTGTAGATGATCTAATGAGGTTGTTTGGTAAGGGAACATGATGGAATACGGTCTAACCCAAATTGATAGTATAATTTAGATTTTAATTTGGTATACGTGTTTGGTCTTTCTGGTATTCAAATTTTTGTTGTTGGATTTAATTTTAAGGAAATAATAAAAGATTCACCTATTGCCCACATGGAAGGTGAAATACATGGCTATTTTAAAGAAATACAAAACATTTGGCTTGCTAAAGTGAAGGTGGGGTCCACTTCAAGAAATAAAGGAGAAATAAAGCTACGTGGGCACCAATGAAGATGAAGGAGTCATTTGACTTTCCAATATGTAGGTGGGGCCCACTTTAATCTACAAAGATAAAAGGAAAGTATGTAGGGCTGCACCATGCACCAATAAACGTGGGGACCATTCTAACAAAGGCTATTGAGATGCACTTTTGAACCTACTATATTTTACACTTACGTAGCCACCAATCATCGAGTTCAAACCATGAATGCTCTTGGGAACAACTAAGCATACAACCCATGCATTAATAGACGTGAGCTCTCTCCCTTGGAACAAGAAACGTAGGGAAGGTCCCAATAAATCAATAAAAATGCACCCAACCAATTGCCAAAGACGGATAACTCAAGGAGTGTTGCATGTAAGCTTTCTCTCTTAAAAGTGGCATCAACCATAGAGCCCATGACACGTGGCAGCAGTTGAGTTGAGAGTAAGGAGGTGTGCTAGGGTTAGATGAAGCTTACTTCTTACGCTAGGTTTAGTGAAGTTTCTACCATAAGCTTTTCTTCTTACTTTTCTTCTATAAATACATGTATAGGCACCATGTAAAATAAGCTTGATTTACCTTAATGGAATGCTGCAGAATTTTCAGCACATTATCAAGTTTTCAATTGAGTTTCTTCTCCAAGAAGCTTGAGACTCTCTCTTGAAGGTTAGCCCAACCTCCTTCAAGTTCCCTTTCATCACCTAGTTCACCATCCTTTGAAGTTTCCACTGTAAGCTTCCTACACAACCTTCCTTTCCATGTCCATTGCTTCTGCATGCTTAAGGAATTCTTCCCTTGGTATAATTATATAGAGTATTTAGTGAGTAAATATGAAATAGGTGGATAAATATGAGATAATTATCATATTATAGGTTGTTAAGCCTAATAACAAAATTATAACAAAATTATTTGTGAGAGTAATTTGTATTATTTGGATGTGAAGGTCGTTACCTGTGTGTTATAAGCAAATAATGTTATATCCATATTTTTTTATTTAGTATTATTTTCTCTATGTTTTTTTGGGTAATGTATAGTACAACATGCATCGGGTGATGTAATAAGGGAGAGTATTTTAGCACATTCTTCGTGCACCTCGTCCTCCACTCCTACATTTGTTCAAAATACTGAAAATACCCTTTTTGAAATTGTAATACCTTTTGGATTTTACAATTCGGAATACTATATTTCGAATTCAAAATATAATTTTTTTGGTTTTCGAATGGTACAATTCAGAATATAATTTTCTTTTATATTATAGATTATATAATAAAAATATAATTTTTATATTATAAAAAATTCAGATATATTTTAGATTACACAAAATATAATTTTTGTAATCCTAATTATACAATCTAGAATAAAAAAAAAGTTTGTATTCAAGATTAAAAAAATTATATTCTAAATTATACATTGAAGTAAAATAAATTAAAAATTTTAAGATTTATTTAATTTTTTTATTAAAGATATAATGGTAATTTTACTAAGTCTATTTAGGTGTAGGAAGCATGTGTCACTATTTTAGTCTTCTTCACGTAGTATGGCGGTGCAGTTAGTATTCATAGGTGTATTAAAGAAAAGGGTCCTCGGAAGAGAAAAAGGGCATTACGGTAAAATCAGAGAAGACGACCATTCGCTCTCACACCGCTATCTGTCTCCACCTGTACCAATCGCAATAATAATTTTATTTTCTTCCAAACTTCATTCCACATTCCACTTTGATCTGATCTCCACAAACCCAATCAATATCATCATTTTCTTTTTCTTCCACAAATAACAGAGAGAAAGTTTCATCATCGTAGCAGAGGAATCGAATCAAACCATGGCAGGTTTCAGTGGCGACGAAACCGCTCCTTTCTTCGGTTTCCTTGGCGCGGCCGCGGCTCTCGTTTTCTCCTGTTCGTCCCTCTCTCTTTTTCGTTTGTTCAGTTTAATGATAGTGATCATGATGACGACGACGATATGCTTTGTTGTTTTTTTGATCATTGGAAGGTATGGGAGCAGCGTACGGGACTGCGAAGAGTGGGGTGGGAGTGGCGTCAATGGGTGTTATGAGGCCGGAGCTTGTGATGAAGTCGATTGTGCCGGTGGTTATGGCTGGAGTGTTGGGGATTTATGGGTTGATTATTGCGGTCATCATTAGCACTGGGATAAACCCCAAGGCTAAGTCTTACTATCTCTTTGATGGCTATGCCCACTTGTCCTCTGGCCTTGCCTGTGGCCTTGCTGGCCTCTCTGCTGGTATGGCCATTGGAATTGTTGGGGATGCTGGTGTTAGGTAATTCATCCTCATGCCTATGGGCACTTGTAGAATAGAGACTTTAGTAATTTCTGGAAATCTCACATGGATTCTATCATGATGAAATTAACGCATATAAGTGGGACACAAATCTCATTTTCATATTCAATAGTGATATGGTCGAAATAGTGTATATAAATTTGGTGTAGATCTTGTTCATGAGTTAGTTTTCCTAGTTGAATTTGCCTAAACCCAAATTGTAAGAGTAAGACCTTAGGAATGTAATATGATGTGGGATTGGGTCTTGGGGAAAAGGTTTGTCTCCCATAATGTCGTGAATCAAGGTTTGGAGTGCTTGCATGTTTAGTATTATTTTTAAGTTGTTCTCTAATTACTTCACTAATTCATGTAAGGAAAATTTGCATGAAAAGCCCGCATTGATTATCTAGGAAAACTTCCAATTCTGATTGGAGAACAATATACAATTGCACCTAAGTTTTGTCCCTTGGTTTCTTTCATGACTGCAAGCAGCGAAATTGATTAGATTGTTGTTTTGTAAAGTATAGTTCTTAAGAATGTTTTAAAAGTCATATATTTCTTGTTGTTTGCCTTTATTATTATCTTAATCATAACTGGTGAGTAACCTTTCATATTATTCAGAGGATCGAAATGTGTTGTATTTGCAAATTTGTCCTTGATTTGTGCTATTATATTCTTTAGTTTGCTTTTGTTGTTCAAACCATTTCCTATTGATCCTGAAAAATGTTAGCTAAAGGTGTATGAATCATGTTTGTGTGATTTAGGTATTGAACTTATTAAAATCAGGGACTAAACTAAAGTATAAGCAAGGGACATTTTTCAGAATCAGTGTGCTATTTATTTTACTTGTATGAAACTATGCAGTGCTCCTCACCCCTAAGATTAGCTGCAGTACACATATTCTGTTTTTTCTAATGGATTTTGTACAATCATTTGTATACATGCTTACATGATGTGGAATTAGTAATTATAAATGCTGGCTAAATTAGGCGTAATGGACTATTTTAAAATATCTGCTTGGGGAAATTGCTGCTCAGTTCAATTCCTGCTGGCAAATGTTTTGTATTGGTTTGTTCATTATATGTTGTTCCAGTGTAATATGTCTTAATGTATCTTGTCTTTATTAACTTATGGACTTATAAAAATATTTTATTCACGTTGCTTGTGTGGTTAATGTGGATTGAGTTGATGAAAGTAATCTGATGTGCCTCTTTCTACTTAACATGTTCTTTACGTTGAAACAATAAAATACTATAAATCTAATTAGGGAGGAGATGGCTATATTGATTTTTCATCACTTGTGTTGTGTGAATGAAGACCTACTTTTGCCTTTTCAAGTGGTTGTTATTAGAATGGCAAATTCATAAATTGATGTGTTACTTGTACAGATAATTATCTAACATAGAACCTAATTTGCAATTTACACTGTATTTTATGTTGCTTGCCAATTAAAAGAAGTATTGATCGAAACATTTTAGCTGCTGTCACTCTTTCTCCCTCTTTTTATATAGTTGTTGACAATGGATGGTTCATGTAAATAACCCTGCTTCTGCCATCATTTTCAGATGCTTAATGCTTATTTGGCCATTTGATGCTTAATTTATTCCCTTTTGCCTGATTGGTTATGCTTTTGTTGTTTTATGCCGTGCCACTTTGATTTTCTGCCTTCTTGTGTGCGTGTGTGCTTTGGCATTTCCCAGCTAAAATTAAGTTTGCTGCATAGATCTATGTAATCTGTGTTATTGTTAACTGATCGAACACTTGAACACTAAGATGGTTTCTTTTTTGTCAGGGCTAATGCTCAGCAGCCGAAGCTGTTTGTTGGTATGATTCTTATTTTGATTTTCGCTGAAGCTCTTGCTCTTTATGGCCTCATTGTGGGTATCATCCTCTCATCTAGGGCAGGCCAATCTCGTGCTGATTAAAACGAGCCAACTCAGTGATACTTGATAGTGCAGTAATTTTTATTCTCAGGCTTGTATTTGAAATGGGAGATATTTGTCTTTCGTTTATTGCTATTATTTCATTTATTTTCGTACACAAACCCTGTATCCAAATTCCATAAGTTTTATGAAGTATTTTCCTATGGATTGTTTATTTGGATGGCTGCATTGTGATTTGATACTTGTTTGTTGTGCAGAATCACTGGAAATTATACAATATAGGTCGTAGAAGTTAAAACTATTGATGATTTGCCTATCTTTGTTGCAATATATGAACTTTCGTGAAATTAGGATTGTTCTCAAGTTTACAACTCGATTAGAACAGAATGAAATGGTTGTCTAACCTTCTTGTGATGTTGATAGAAATTAATTTAGTGAAAGGAATAAAGTTATCACATTCCAAGACTAAAGAATCTCAAATATTGATGGGGTGAGTAGCCAGCATCAGTTAAAAATACAATGGCACGCATCAACTATGCCTTGAGAGATGGAAAGGGTGAAGATATGGACGAAGGAGGGTGCAAGCATACGGGGCTTGAAATCAGTTTGGTAGTGGATATGGGGAGAAACGAAAATACAAAGCTATAAATTAACTAATTTTGTACAAGACAGTTTGAAAAAAAAAATGTATTATTAGTACAAATTAGTTAATGATGAGCAACAACGTACATCTGGGCAGACACATGTTGGTGCAAAAGGATTTTCTTCTTAATCTAATACATCCACCATTGTTGAAATTCCTAACTTGTCAAGGGTTGATGCTTTTAAGAAGCATTTAAGAGGAAAGGGCTCCAAAGATAGAAAAGATGAATTATAAATATATTAAATGAGTCTGAAAATGATGGTGACCAATTTGATATTTTCGTTTGGTGGAAAATAAAGTCTTCACGGCTTCCCATCTTTTCAGTAATGGTTAGAGATGTGTTGCCCACCCTGTTTTCACAGTTGCCTCTAAGAGTGCATTTAGTAATGGAGGTGGGTTTTAGATGATTTTAGAAGCTCTTTAAATCCAGCAATGGCTGAGACACTTATTTATGTTCAAAATTAGTTGAGGATCATTATATTTGTTAGCAAATTTTTTGATAAGATGGCAAGGGTATATGTTGCTCATGTAATAAGTAATAAATATGTCATTTTTTCTTAAGGCACTTGTACAATAAATGACAATAAATGCAGTTGATAACAAATTTAGACTACAAACTATTCCTAATATTTGAATTGATAAATAAGAAAATAAAATTATGTAAAAAAAATTAAAATATTTTTAGTAGTTTTACAAGTACTTGGAATGTGAAAAAATAGAGATGATTTTGAATGTAATTGTTAGGGTTAAACTTCACCAAACCTTCCTCTCATGCATAAAAATGATTACCTTCTTTCCAAACTAATGTTAATGTCAACCGACAATAATATCTAAATCCTAATTTATTAGGTGAATAGGCCTAAGCTTCCCCATTAACCGTTAATTTCTTAATCAATGAAAGACTTGCTTTTACCATAAGGTCTTAAGACAACAAACAAATCATATTCTATTCCTAAATACAAGCTTTCATTTGATATTTTGATTCAGATCCAAATTACAAATTACAAATCATATTGAGTAGAGAAACAAAATATTAACATTAAAAGGAAAGACATAATATAAATCCAATATTAATTATATAAGAATTCAATTGTTATATCTAACCCCAACAACATGAGAAAAATGAACAATAAAGAAAAATAGATGTACAAAGAGAAGAAAAATGAACCCTCCAAACCCTAGTCGCCATCCTAAGACTACATTTTTCTATCTCTCAAATGGAGTTTGACTCCCAAATGGACTAGAGTACTTAACCTTAATACAGAGAGTCCTTTAAATAGAGTAGTCTTCGGTGATGCTTGCACCTGACCCAAGTTCAGTGGCATTGGGCACAATTCAAATCCATGTAGATCTTGGCCCAACTTTCACCCGACCTAATTTCAATGGCACCGAGCACGATGTGTCTGTGTCAGCTTCTCTTCTAATTTTCTTTCATGAGCTCCAATCTTATTCTTTTGAATGCAATGCTTCCTATTCATTTTTTAGGCAAAATAATAGAGATTTAGAATAAATTCAATTCTCATACTCTACTAATAGATTTGTTGAACATTAGACGGTCCAAAGTCCTTTTAGAGGATCAAATCATTTGATAAATTTTTTATGATAACAAAACTCAAGTATACTTTTATATTTGGTGACTTATACACATTATACAGTTAACATTATTATTATTAAAGCAGGAGACACATGGTCCATAAAGAGATAAGTATTCTTACTATTTACTTTTATGTTATTGATTTGATTTAAATTGATTTTATAACATTATGTGTTTAACATTCAAATTTGTTCATAATAAAAATTATTCAAATTATTATGGAGTATTTAAATGTGATTAATTGATTTTATATCATATTGTGCTTTAACGTTAAAATTTGTTCATAATAGAAATTATTCAAATTATTGTTGAGTATCTCAAATATAATTTCTTAATGTTATTTTAAGTTAATTATTTCCAATACAAAAATAATCAAATTTAATGCAGTTTAAAATGTTAGAGAAATATTTCCAGTTTGAAAAAGTCAAGATTGCTTTGTTTAAGCATCCCAACAACTAGTTTCCAAAAAACTACATATAGAAGAGCAATTTCAAGTTGAAAAAAAAAAGAAAAAAAGAGAAATACATTATACAATATACATTGAAGAATTAAAGTATCTACTAATGAGTGTCTATTGCCAATCTGCTATAGAGAGTATATAGAGTTTTGGGTTGTGTGAAACCATTGTGTAATTCTTCACCATTGTGAAGTAAACCCTTGTGAGCTTTCGTTGTTCTCTCTTGTGAGAGTGTTTATTTCAATCTTGAGTGGTCTTGATCTCAAGGGGAGATTGGAACTGGTATAACCTGGAGAGGTTT
>Ga0099824_1001436_pt1 | contig 33387 bp, 20 predicted proteins | sample SiratrowhiteBW_FD_76837 | JGI IMG/M metagenome (GOLD analysis project Ga0099824, IMG submission 76837) | Root nodule microbial communities of legume samples collected from California, USA - Siratro white BW | ecosystem: Host-associated > Plants > Roots > Nodule | place: USA: California... | reverse complement strand
TGATTGTTTGTCGAAGTGCTTTTAATTAGTAACTGGTGTTCCAATGCATTCAATGTCTACCCTAGGTGTTTATAACTCCTGAATAAGTATTGCCCAACGTGTTCAAATCAATTAGAACAGTTGTCGACGTGTTCATATGTGGTATGTGAATGTTTGCCGAAGTGTTTTTAATTAGTAACTGGTGTTCCAATGCATTCAAAGTATACCCTAGGTGCTTATAACTCATAAATGACGCTTGGCCGACGTGTTCCAATGCATTATAACAGTTGCCGACTTGTTCATATGTAGTATGTGAATGTTTGCCGAAGTGTTTTTAATTCGTAACTGGTCTTCCAATGCATTCACAGTATACCGTAGGTGTTTATAACTCTTAAATAAGGCTTAGCCGACGTGTTCCAATGCATTATAACAGTTGTCGACGTGTTCATATGTGGTATGTGAATGTTTGCTTAAGTGTTTATAATTCGTAACTGGTCTTCCAATGCATTCACAGTATACCCTAGGTGTTTATAACTCCTAAATAAGGCTTGGCCGACGTGTTCAAATGCATTATAACAATTGCCGACGTGTTCTCATTAAGTACGTAAATGTTGGCATACGTGTTTTTAATTCGTAACTGGTGTTCCAATGCATTCAATGTCTACCCTAGGCGCTTATAACTCATAAATGACGCTTGACCAACGTGTTCCAATGCACTATAACAGTTGCCGACGTGTTCATATGTGGTATGTGAATGTTTACCGAAGTGTTTTTAATTCGTAACTGGTCTTCCAATGCAGTCACAGTATACCGTAGGTGTTTATAACTCCTAAATAAGGCTTATCCAACGTGTTCCAATGCATTATAACAGTTGTCGACGTGTTCATATGTGGTATGTGAATGTTTGCCAAAGTGTTTATAATTCGAACTGGTCTTCCAATGCATTCACAGTATATCCTAGGTGTTTATAACTCCTAAATAAGTCTTGGCCGACGTGTTCAAATGCATTATAACAGTTGCCGAAGTGTTCTCATTTACTACATGAATGTTGGCAGACGTGTTCCCGTCCATTCCAACTATCGCCGAAGTGTTTATAATTCGTAACTGGTCTTTCAATGCAATCAAAGTCTACTGTAGGTGTTGATAACTCCTAAATAAGGCTTGGCCGACGTGTTCAAATCAATTAGAACAGTTGCCGACGTGTTCATATGTAGTATGTGATTGTTTGCCGAAGTGTTTTTAATTAGTAACTGGTGTTCCAATGCATTCAACGTCTACCCTAGGTGTTTATAACTCCTAAATAAGTATTGGCCAACGTGTTCAAATCAATTAAAACAGTTGTCGACGTGTTCATATGTGGTATGTGAATGTTTGACAATGCATTCAAAGTCTACCGTAGGTGTTTATAACTCGTAAATGAGGCTTGGCCGACAACTGGAAATGCATTGGAAAAGTTGCCGACGTCTTTATAATTCTTAAGTGCTGTTTGAATGCATTCTAAGTGAGGGTTGGCCAAGGTGCTCTAATGAATGTATAACTAACGCGAAGGTGTTTATAATTCCAACTATCTGCTATTTGAATGCATTCGAACTCACGGTTAGCAAACGTGTGTATATGTGGTATGTAAATGTTGAAATGAATTCAATTTGTCGGTGCATTAATAAGGGGATTTATGAATTTGCGAGAACATTAATGAGGGGTTTTCCTTTATAATCATGATGTTGACCTCTCGTTTACCAAGAAACGGCGATGATAGTTAATCAAATTATCTGGAAAAGTGAAATGACAGCATATAAGTGATTTACGTGGCATGTCTTAATTCGTTTACAAAGAATGGCGTGGCCCTACCAGACCATATTTTTGACTAAAGAAACTACATTTGGAGTTTTGCTTTCTAAGGTATACTCGCTCCGTTCAAAGAAAGCAGACTCCCACGGATTTCCGATCGTGTCGTGCTGTCTTACTTGCCTGCTATTTTGATGCAAATGCTCAATTGGTAACTCCGATCTTGATTCCATGTCTTTTATTTCAGTTTCTGATTCTTTATGTAGTGTATGCAACCCATACAGCCAAACTCCATTTCCTATCCCATTCAAAGAAAACCCTTAAAGCGAAAGCGTCAACATCATTATTGGAATGACCCACCGCGAAAGAACCCCCATAAAAAACTGAAATACCCTTCTCCTGCAGACCCGGATTACGTTTGGGTAAGCGGGGAGATTGACCAGTATAAGTCTAGGTGTACAAATATGTATCTGAGAGAGGCGTCGAAGAAGTACCATATTTGCCCTTGCGAAGTCTTCTCTTTCATAGGCCTCAGCGGAGCTAAACATTTCGAGAGAGTGTACATGTCCCCTGCCCTAGATGGGGATGACTATACATTTTTTTATGAGTATATAGTTACACAATTTAGCATTCAGTTTCCTCTTTCTACTTTTGAATGCGAAGTGTTGACTGAAATGCAGACCGCCCCTAGCCAACTTGCTCCAAACACATGGGGGTTTTTGCAGGCATTCCAAATCGCTTGTAAATATTTCAGTATAGAGCCGACTAAGAATAAGTTCATGTTTTTTTATCAAATGAAATACGGTGAGTCCATTGGGTGGATTTCTTTGTCTCCTGCTAGTTCGCGTTTGAAACTATTTCCCTGTACAAAAATTCTTTTAATACATTCAAGGATGCTTTCTTTAAAGTAAAAGCTAGAAAAAGTGATCTCTCGAACCACATACTCTTTGATGAGAACTATGTCCCCAGCTTTCCTCTTTATTGGGTCATACCGACGAAGTTCAAATCTCGGACGGCCAATCAACTAACAGCACAGGAAAAGCTCGACATACAATTTCTAATTGATTTCATGATTTCGTACGACAAACCCTTACCCACGAAAGACCTGATGGATTCAATTGACGCGAAGGAACCTGATCAGTACTTGAAAGGTCAGTAACAATGTGGTGCTGTAAGTTGTTTAATGTTTCTCATGATTTAAGAGTTTACTTTTTTTTTTTTTTTTTTGCAGAAGTGATGGGTTATTGGAATCCCAACGTCCTCCGTGTTGCAACTCCTTCTGTCGTCCCCAACGAAGAACAACAGGAAAATCCTAATGATAACGAGATATCAAAAATGCTAGAAGAGTCATGCTCAATCAGTGACAATGCATGGCAACCACCAGATAGCAATATGGTGCAGCAGAACAATCCTAAATCCATAGTGCCTTCTGTTGATGAGGAGGACGATATATCAAAACTGCTGGAGGACTCAAGCTCAAACACTGACAACACATGGCAACCACAAGACACGACTACACAGCAGAACAATCCTCAACCCATAGTGCCTTATGTTGATGAAGAGGACGACATATCAAAACTGCTGGAGGATTCGTCCTCCAATAGGGGAAACTCATGCCCACCATAGCAAGCATTTGCAGTTGATCTATCTTCCTCAACCACTCCAAATATAGTTGAGTACAACAATTCTGTCCCAGAGATAAATTCCAAAATGCAAACCAAGACTCAACCTCAAGTATCTGCAATTGCTCTATCGTCCTCAGCCACTCCCAACAACTCTTCGTTGAACAAACCCACGTCTCACCAATCTTCTTACAGTTTGAGGCCTCCAGTGGAGGCAATAAAGTTGCCTAATCTGGAAGGAGTATTCTACTTTGGCGAAGGACCTCTCTCTCGTGTAGACCACGTAGCGAACTGCAAAGTCAAGGACAATTCACTATGGCAAATTAACATGGACAGAGAGCTCGTGAGGTCGACATTGTGTACTTCGGACTTTCCATCTAATTCCGATAAAGAGATGCTAGATTATGTGGGATATCATGGCATGTTGAAATCTGTTTTTGCCATTTTGGGTCGTGCAATTCCATTGTCCGCGAGACTCATGCATTGGAGCAACGAAATACAGTCGTTGGAGAATGAGGTCGAAGTACTAAAACAGGAGCAGCAAAATGTTTCAAACAGATTCGATATGGAAGATTTGGAAATAAGGTGGTTGCGTACGAAATTGAAGCGGGAGAAGGATATGCTGGACCTAGTTCACGAAAAGATTGAGGACTTTGACGGTCAATATAGGGCTGAATTAAAAAGATTGCAAAAGCTTGAATGCGACAAATTGAAGGCTGTCGAAGAAAAGTTGAAAGAGGTTGAGGCTGAATTGGAAGCCACCAATAAAAGAACCCAATCTGCTGAGCAAATGCTTGATGCTGCGAAGAAAGAGGCGGAAGTTGCGAAGGAAGAAGCCAAGACCTCAAAGGAAGTGGCCACAATTGCGAAGGAAGAGGCCAGGGCATTCAAGGTATTGGTTGATGGTGCTATAGTAAGAGCTAAGAATGCAGAGGATGAACTATGTTTGGTCAAAACAGGGAAGGAAAAAAGGGAAGCAGAACTGATATCCGAACTTGGAGAATACAGTAACATAGGCAAAGAGGCGTTCGAAGACGGATTTGAGAGGGTCGTTCGACAATTCAAACATCATCACGTGAGTATTAATCTTTCTATTTTTGACATGCATAAATAATTGTAACTTTGTTAATTTGGTTGTGAACAAACTTTTCGATATTGAATTTTTGTTTTCAATGAATTGAAGTTCTTGGCGACGTCTTTGTTAAATGTTAAGAGATGAGTTTCGAAGTTTTTTTGGTGTATGGAAGGTGTGACGCAATAGGATAGAAGTGGCAATGTATGGTTGGCCGACGTGTTGGAATGAATTGAAGTTCTTGGCGACGTCTTTGTTAAATGTTAAGGGATGAGTTTCGAAGTTTTTTTGGTGTATCGAACGTATGTCGCAGTAGGATAGAAGTGGCAATGTATGGTTGGCCGACATGTTGGAATGAATTGAAATTCTTAGCGACGTCTTTGTTAAATGTTAAGGGATGAGTTTCGAAGTTTTTTTGGTGTATGGAACGTGTGACGCTGTAGGATAGAAGTGGCAATGTATGGTTCGCCGACGTGTTCGAATGAATTGAAGTTCTTGGCGACGTCTTTGTTAAATGTTAAGGGATGAGTGTCGAAGTTGTTTGGTTGTATGGAACGTGTGACGCAGTAGGATAGAAGTGGCAATGTATGGTTGGCCGACGTGTTGGAATGAATTGAAGTTCTTAGCGACGTCTTTGTTAAATGTTAAGGGATGAGTTTCGAAGTTTTTTTGGTGTATGGAACGTGTGACGCAGTAGGATAGAAGTGGCAATGTATGGTTGGTCGACGTGTTGGAATGAATTGAAGTTCTTGGCGACGTCTTTGTTAAATGTTAGGGGATGAGTTTCGAAGTTTTTTTGGTGTATGGAACGTGTGCCGCAATAGGATAGAAGTGGCAGCGTATGGTTGTCCGACGTGTTGGAATGAATTGAAGTTCTTGGCGACGTCTTTGTTAAATGTTAAGGGATGAGTTTCGAAGTTTTTTGGGGGTATGGAACGTGTGACGCAGTACGATAGAAGTGGCAATGTATGGTTGGCCGACATGTTGGAATGAATTGAAGTTCTTGGCGACGTCTTTGTTAAATGTTAAGGGATGAGTTTCGAAGTTGTTTGGTTATATCGAATGTGTGACGTTTAAGCATGTATTTAACAAATAGAAACATTTAACATATACAAAGAAACAATATCACAACTGTATATCTATCATCTACCATAACAAACATCTATTTGTTGGAAGTGAACCCTAAACCCTAAACCCATGGAGACTGAACTCTAGATGTATCACAATTCTTGACGCTTCAAGACTTTTTCACAAGTTTGTTGCTTCCATCTGTTTAGCTATCTGTCTTGCAAAGTTAAAGCACACTGGCTTGACCTCCTCGGACTCTTATTGCATAACTACAAACCTGCAACAATATACAGGAAATTAACAAATATGTAGGATTTTCATTTCGCTTCAAATACAAAGAAACATATAACGAACATAATATCCATCTTCCAGACTTTTCCACAAGTTTGTTGCTTTGCATTCGTTACACCGTCGCGAGGTGGCTTTCCCTTCGTTAAACCATCGCGAGGTGGGTTAAAACACACCGGAAGAACGTCCTCCGTCTCATACTGCAAGTTCCAGATTGCAATAACTTCAAACTTGCTACAATATAGACCAAATTAATCGACATAAAAAATGTTAACAAATATTTACGACGACCATTAGCATTTGAATAATACTCTGCATATGTGAAAGAACTTCCATTTGGAGTTAGTTACTGGAGAAGATATAAGAATCGAAATAACGATCGCAAAAATTAACCAACATGATGTGATGTACCAAAAATGATGGTCATGAACAACATAAAAGGTAAATATGCGAGACAAAGATAGATGACAGCGTGTCGAAGATAGAGGCGTAGATGTTTTGGTCATCCACCGAATGATGTATTTATAGACGAAGATAGAGGCGGGCGTTTTAATGATAACATTTGAAATTTAAAATTTGAAATTTGAATTTTGAACACGTTTGGGCGCTTGCCAGATGTCACATATTTGAGCTTCCACGATTTCATTGTTTGTTTTCTACACGTGTGTTGCTTTCCTTTTATGGTAATATTTGTTTTGGTTTATTTTTTTTGGAATTTCAATAATTCGACACGTGTTAAAAGTTTCCGCTTGTGCTACCTACAATTGTTATAGTTATAGATATCGTTGTTGTAAATTAGTATTTGAAGAAGATTGAATAGTTGTGATTTATTGATTAAAATATCTTCTTTTGTATACTTTTTTTATGTTTATATGTCTTGCTTGTATTGTGAACTTTGATCACTGCACTATGTATATGAACAAATATAAATACATGTGCAGAAATAGTATCTAAAAGAGAAAAGAGTTTTTTAGTTTTGACTTTCAATTTGTAAATATTTGTATGCATGCACGCATGTATGTATGGTATGTGTATTGTGTATGTGTGTATACATATGGTATTTAATGGAATGTTACATTTATGGTATAGTAACAATTTGTCTTTAGGATGACCTAAAGATAATGAGTTTATCTTGAAGATATTTGTTTTGTCTATTTGAAAAACATAACTATGAATTGAATGTTTGATAGTAGTTTTTCAAGATCATGTTTATTATTTGTGTTAAATAATTATTATGAATGAAGATAAAAGTATTAAAAAAAGAAATAATCTTGGTAAAATGGTAAGAGTGTACACTCATAACTAAATGAAGATGATTTTTTATCTTAATTCTGAAAATTAGAAAAATACATTTTAAAAGTATATTTTCTGTTATGAGTAATTTGATGTTGAAGACATGTTTGATTCTAGTGTAATATGTTTCATTATATTAATTAAGTTGTTCGTAGATTTTGAAGTTATCTTTTCAGTTAATACTTTTGCATAGTTGGTGTAGTATTTTTATATGGTACAAGTGTTTCGATGTTGTTGATGAATATAAATTGAGTGAATTTGAGATGCTTACTCTTTTAAAGGATCTCAATATCATTTTTGAGATGAATTAACTCTATTATTTGTAATTTTTTAGTTGGTGGTGGTGAATAAAAATGGTATCTTCAAATCAAAAGAATATATATCAAATTACATATTGAGGTTTAAAGAGTTATAAGTTAAAATTAGTTGTTTCAGAGATCAATATTGAGAGTTAAATAAGCAATATATTGAGAGTTAAATAAGCAATATGTTGACAACATAGAAATTTACACAAGTGTTTCTAGAAAAAGTATTAAGATTTCCTTTTCTAGAAAAAGTATTAAGATTACTTTCCAAGATAGAAATAAAGTTTCGTTTAATCAGGTGTTTGGCGTGAAACTAGTGTCAATGACACCTTATAACACGACTCCAGCCGAACAGTAAAGCTTTCAATAAAAAATTTAAAAAACAACTTCCTTTTAACCTTCCCTCCTGCTTTCAAATATGATTTACTTATGAATCAAAATTTAAAAATTTGTAAAATACGATAGGAACTACATCATTTTGATAAAAAAAGAAAAATCAAACAAGAAAAACACTGCTCAAACATAATGGGGAACTTGTATCCTATATATACCATCACATCACCCCCTAAGCACCTCACAAAATTAGGAACTTGTATTCTTAGATATGCTGTTACATCAAATCCTAAGCAACTTATAGCATCTAACCAGTAATGTATAACAAGTATGGATGGACCAGTTCCAATAATTAATAGGAATCAACACCCTTATAGACATGGGTACAAACATCTCTGGGAAGCTCAACTTCAAGATTACTACTATTAGTCAAACCCTCACAAAAGAGACTTTTGACAGAAATGAATGAAATATTATACTCAGCTAAACACTGTTTCCACTACTAAAAAAGGGAAAAATCCTAATAAAAATATAACTATGCAATGAATAGAAGATAAAAAAGAATATACTTAAACTCAAAAAGACAAAAAACTATACACTCCCACAAGGTAAAGTGCACAACTTTGCTAGATGTAGAAAAAACCACTGCAAAGGATTTGCATGGTCCTCCACCACTGGAGATGGAGTTGGTAGTGGTAGCTCTGGTGGTAGATGGCGGTGAAACGCATCAACTGCAGCTGTGACACCGTCTTCATTCTCAATCAACTTTGCAATTGCCATTGCTTGTGATTTTACCTGAAGATTTTGCATCCATTAGTACAAAGACTTTGTAAACCAATAGTATTATATCAGAGTTATAGAAAACAACTGTAAATTACATGTCCTTTAATGTTCATGCTTCCCCAACTACGCTTTTCAGGCTTGCTTGTTATCAAGTCTTTTAAGAATTTTGATACATGCTATTACATTCAACAATATATGAAAACATATACACAAGCTCATTTCTGTACAAACAGGGTATGCATAGCCATCAATTAACTAGGCCAATCAAATTGTCAAGTTCCAAAATTACATCAGAGGAAGGGCATTGATTGATCAATCAAATTGAAGGGGGGATTAGGAGTAGATTTCCTTTGTTAATGAGTTTTTCCATATTTAAATTCAAATATTATTAACATATTTTTTGATTAGGAGGGTTGCACATTGCATTACCTCTGGCTGGAGCATGAATTTTATGGCATTTGTTAAATTTTCAAGACTAAGCTGAGATATAGGAATTGGGGTAGGTCCCAGCCCTTTCTGATAAATTCTGTCTCCCCAAAAGAACTGATCTCCAAAGAATGGAACAATGGTTGTTGGGCACTGCAAGTTATGGTATTGACATTAGTAAAAAAGAAGAATGAGAAAATAAAGTAAATATTAATTTCCTTTACAATTGATCAGTGAAACAATTAAAACAAAATTCTAAGACATTAATACAGATCCTTGAATTGATGACAAGAAAAACACTTCTTTTGTGACACAATTGAACTGAACATTACCCCAGCCTTTAGTCCTGTAGCCGTTGTTCCAGCACCACCATGATGTACCTGCATTTTTGTGCCAAAATATCCTCAGTCGATTTATTTATTTTGTGATCAGATATGTAAGTGCATACTTCCTAAGTGGGATCTCAATATTAAGAAAGAACCATATCCAAAAGACTGGGAGACTAAAGCATTTTTTTTTCTTTTCAAAATAAGACACAAGTAAATATAAATCGAAACTTACCAAAGCAGAACATTGGGGAAACAACCAGTCATGAGGGCATTCCTCTAACACGAAAACATTGTCGGGAACTTCTGCCACTGCTACAAGGAAAAGATAATTCAAGTGAATCTAATAATTATCTATAAAGAATAACATTTGTTCATATATATATATATATATATATGTACATCTCCCTATTAGATAATATTATGTGTATATATGTGTGTGTGTGTATATATATATATATTAAGTGTATCTTTAAGCTAGTGTAATATTTATATATTTATATATTTATATATCTTTGTTGTGTCTTGAATCTTCAGACTCTTTATTAGAGCTAATATCTGAAATTTTATTCCTTCTTTTTCATGTGTCTACATTCTTTGTTTTATTGTTATTAGGGTATCTAGAACTTAATTTCTGATTGAGAATTGTTATAGCACTATGAAACCTTAGTTGATATTTTTTCTTTTTCTTAAGCCAGTTCGTGACCTTGTTTGTGATCCGACCCAGTTTGTGCACTTTTTCTGCCACCCCAATTCTGTTGCGACCTGTTGTCTTCTGCTATACATAGCTACCCTCACCTCACTTCTCCAATTTTGTTTCTGCTTTGGTTTGGTACAAGGACTCTCTGCATTCTACTAGTGTAGTTTATGTTGCAGAACAATTTCAAAAGTTTCTTAGTTGGTCACATGCCATGTCTCCTTAGAAGGTTTTTCTTCTTCTAATTCGTGAGGTATGTCTCCTTCCTTACGGATTCTTGATTTTGGTACCTCACATCATATGTCATACAATCCTTTGTGTACTTAAATTCTGTCCCACATCCATCTTTATGACTGCTGATGGCTCTTCAGTGCCATTGGTGGGTACTGAATTTGTTTCCACTTCAATTTTCACTAAATTTTTGGGTGAAGTTGATCTTACTGCAGTCCATGTTATTAACCGAGTTCCATCTTCTCTTATTTCAAGTATGTCTCCCTTTCAAAAGTTGTATGGTTGTGTTCCTGATTATTCTTTGTAGAAATATTTTTATCTACTTGCTTTGTTCTTCATCCACAAATAGGATGTAGTAAATTGTCCTCTCACTTTACGATCCTACCAACCACAAACTCTATGTTTGTCGTCATGTTGTTTTCCTTGAGCACATTCCATTCTATCCACTTTCTTTTGACTACCACAACCCTACAAGGAATAATCTCATTTCTATTGATCCTTTTTCCAAAATTAATGATGATGCTGTAAATAATCTTGAAATTGAGAATTGCAGGAATGATATTAGTACTACTACAGGTCAAGATGTCCCCACAACTTCCTAAGCACCTCCTATGATTGTTGATCCTCCAACCTCCTCGTTAATCACCAGATTTTCTTTATTTTTTTATTCTTCTTCCTTTGCTTCCTTCTTAACCACAATTCATCGTTTGTCCGAGACTTCTCAAGAGTTTGTCCTTGATTCACTTTCACAACAAACTATGCAAAAGGAACTTTCTGATTTATATAAGACGACTACTTGGAACTTAATATCTCTTCCGCCGGGAAAACCAGCCATTGGCTCTCAGTGGGTCTATAAAATTAAAACAAAGTCTGATTGGGTCTGTTGAGAGTTACAAAACTCATTTAGTCGCTAAAATATCTCTTAGAAATATGGTCTAGACTATGCAAAAACCTTTACCTCAGTTGCTAAGATTACTATCATCCATACTCTTATTGTTGTTGTCTCTCTTCGTCAATGAAATGTTTTTCCAATGGATGTTAAAAATGCTTTCTCAAATGGTGATCTGGGAGAGGAGGTATACATAATACCTCCTATTGGTGTTTCTCATAATACAGGGGAGGCGTGTAAGTTAAGAGAGACTTTTTACGATCTCAAAGAAGCTCCCCAAGATTGGTTTGAGAAGTTCTATATAGTTATTGGATCTCTTGGATTTTGTTTTAGTGATTATAACTTTGTTTTGTTTCTAAAGACTACTTCTCATGGTCATATTATTCTCTCTTTATATATTGAAGACATGATAATCACTAAGATGATATAGATTAGATTTTAGAGTTAAAATTGTTGTTGGCAAAACAATCTAAAATGAAGAATTTGGGTCCTCTTCGTTATTTCCTTGGGATTGAAGTTGCATATTCTTCTAAAGCTTATTTTCTCTTTCAATCTAATTATAATGTCATTATTTTAATGCAGACATGTCTTTCTAATACTCGCACATCTAACGTCCCCCTATGTTGGAAAATCCCACATTGCGTGTCTCAAGTCTTGGAATGCGTATATATATCTGGGAACATCACTTAAAGCCAATTGAGTTTAGGATGAAATCTAACATCATATTAAAGCCTATTAGAGTGTAGAAAACTAAGGAAAAGTAAATGGAAAAGAAGAACCCTGTGCTAGTGTAAAACATATGCATTACAGTCTTACACACATAGGGAAAGACATTTACAAATCAAATGATTATTTGGAACAAAAGGAAACAAATGGTGATGGAATGAAATTGAAGTAAAATACTTACAATCGCCTAGATTCCCCCAGCCCCGGTCAATAATTCCCCGTTGTCCTGTATCCTTCAGTGCCTCCACTATAACATCAGTAGTTCTTTTAGGATCATCAAGAGGCTAATAAAGTGAAACACAATATTTTCATTAGAGAACTACGGAATTTCATTCTAAAAATTTGATAATGGTACATGTACAAAGGTAAAAAATGTGAAGTTTTCTAGCTTTAGTGTATACCTGAAACTGTTAACGGTGACAAGATAAATACTTAAACTGATTCTATTGCATAAATGCCCATCAACTCTAATATTAATATACCAAATCAGCCAATAGTTCACATACAATACTAATTTGACAGGTTGTAAATTTCCAGAAGTTTGGATACTTTTACCTAGCTTCCAGTTTTTAGCAGCTCTGAAGCTGGTAAACTGAAACAAAAGGTGTTCTACAATATGTACCTATAAATTCTTTCATGCAAAATCTCCATCTCATCCACAACACAAATCTTATATTTTAAATTTAGTTGTATCCTTGTGTTTGAGTCCGTTGTATCCGTGCTTCTTAGTCCATTGCTTTATTTTCATTTGAAGAAAGATTTGACCTCCCATGATAGATATTAAAACCTTATGAGTGGTAGTAATGTCCTTAATATCCAAACACAAAAGGACTAAACAGAAAAAAAAAAGAAAAAAAAATTGTTCTTATAAAGAGAATATCTACAAGTGAAATTATCATACCATGCTCCCAAACCCAAAATATAAAGGTTTTGGTCCTTTTTGAATCCATCGGACAAAATCTTCCGGTGGGTGATACTTTGAACCAAGGTTCAAGAAACAATAACCAACGACATCAACTAAGGGGCCCCAGTCTGCAAATTTTTAAATGACATTAGTACAGAGAACACACACAAGACAGAAAGTAAAAGTGTAAAAGCTGTTCATATAACATACTAAGGATTTCAAGACAGGTATTATGGAAAAATATTATCTAGAAACTGTGTACTGGACTCAACGTCATAATATGATCGAAACTGTAGTGTCAGATTGTCCTCAGTTCCATGATAAAACTTTATGTAATAATGCGAAAAAAAAAATTAACCAATTATTAATTACAACAGATAACTTAAATATCCACTATTCAAATTATCCATCTTTAAGCCACTCCCAAGTCAGAATTACTCAAGGACTGATGCTACTCTTGATTGTAACAACTTATGGTTTATCTCATACTTCAATAACTTTGACAACAAAAAGATTATTCATTAAAAAAATACAAAAGAATAAAATCAAAAGATTATGCTACTTTCTTGGAAAAAAAATCATGCTACTGTTTTGTAGCATTCCATACCATTTGGTTTTGCAACAACATGAGGACTCCACATATAGCCTGTTGGTAAATGAGTTATTGATCCACTGTACATACTGAAGTATGCAATAGGAGCAAGCTTCAATTTTCTTGTCCTGAAGTCATTGATAAGTCCTCGTATTCCCCACCATATTAGTACATCCACAATTAGATATGACAACTGGATAAGGCAAGGACATATTGAAACGGGTTTATAGGTAAATTAGTCCTGCAATTTATTCACAAAATTAATTGAATTCACAGCAGAAAATAATTTCGGCAAAGGAAATACCCAATAACCAGCACTTTGAGGAACACGTGCCAAAGGATGTGAAAACTCATATGTTGGCCTGCCTATTGAAAAATTTATATGTAAGAAGCTAACTAAGAATTTTGAAATAATTATAAAAATAAGATTTTAAAAAAATAGCATTAGCTTTTCAAACCATGTTTAAAACTTTGGTTTTATCCAATGCTAATAGCAACTTGAAAAGTCCATCTTTCCTTTATAATGTTTGAATACATGATTAGATGATAGATTATAATAACTTTACACTAAGATTATATGAAAATTAAACCCTCAACCAGTCACAAAATTGGGGCCAATTTTAGTTAGAAAGAGAAGGATGAAACTTGAGAGGTTCAATCCCTCATGCTCCCTTCACTCTTTCAAAATGGAAACTTCACTTAGGAGATGTGTATTTTCAGTGACTGGTATTTTAATGATGACCTGGCCTTCAATAGTTGCAATTAAAGATAAACAGATTCCCATTTTTATTGAGTTCTATATTCTTTGATCTATGTATCAAAGCAAAGTACATCATTTCAAGGGGATCCATTTTGTAGTCCTTGAAAGATAATGCAGTTAGGAAATTATTTGATAGGAAAATGTTGCATTTACCTGAATATTTCAAACACCATTATTCCTGCTTTACTTTCTTAGAAGGTTTGTGTACTGTTTTAAATTTTAATATTTTAAGTTAAAAATCAGGAAGTACACTTCTATCTTTTTACCAATTTTATATTTTTTTTCCGTATTTACAGTGATATAATGTAAAGTTTTTACTCAAAGGTTATAAACAATTTAAACTCACGTCCAAGGCATAGTGAAGAAGATGTGAAGGGGCACCCCAAGGGCTTCAGCAATGTGTGTATGTCCTGCAAGCCACAACATATGTTAATTCTATCTATTTTATTCAAAAACTCCTGCACCAGATCGATTTACAAAAAAGAGCTGTGAAACAAACAAACAAGCATACTCTTGTAAAATGAAAAGAATCTTTCGCTAGGGGGAAAATATAGTGCAATTCAATTACTCTCAAGAATTTGAGAAAAATAATAGCATCCTTTTTCACACTTTTAAAAAGATTGCCCCTGAATTTCATAATTTAATCTTGGCAGTCACTAAGTCTCGAAGGCTCCTTTTTTCCTTAGGAAGAATAGGTCCACTAAACAATTAATGCTAGTATTAATTGGAGTAAAATACATAAGGAATAAATTGAAAGATAAATGAATAGTAATCAAGGTATGCAATAAAGAAATACACAATGCAATAATCTGCTGGGTTCTAACCACTAACCACATGCAGTAGGATTGGCTATAATTGCCTGAGCTCTGAAAGGAACACCAGTTTCCAAATCAGGTTCTATGCATGCTGGAAGAAGAGAATCAATAATAGCCTTCAGCTGCTTTCTTTGGATAGATATTTCGGTTGGACCAGATGGGATTATACCTTTATTCCTCACCATATCTATTACAGAAGTAACTCAATTAGCATACTTCAAAAACCAACTCTCCTAAAAGTTTAAAATATTATGTGAAGGATTATGATTGACTTGTATCTAAGATGAACCCTCATATGAAAGCGCTTTGTGCTTAAACCCATATTTTAAGATAGTATTAGAAACTGTCCTAGATCCATTAATAGTGTCACCTACCATAGTATACATGCACCAAGCCTGGTAGTCCTAGGCGTCAGCTAAAAGGTCTAGGCATGATTAGAACAAAGCACATACTGAAAATGAAAATTATTGGATATTAAGGGCAGCATTAAAAAGGAACCTCTTACATCTTGCTAAAGCACGAGGATCACCACCCAACGGATAGAAATCAACACCAGCACTCTTTACAAATGTATCAAAATCAGCATGTGTTGCCAGCCTAACACGATGACCATAGTCCTGCAAAAAAGTCAGAATTCCGGAAGGTTTTGATATAAAATCATTAACAGTGATTGGAAAATCATGATTTTAATCTCTCAAATAAGACCAGTATCACAAATCTAATGACAGTAACTAGGGGAATATACTTGCATCACAACAAAGGGAAAATGAATATAACTGAATTAAATACTTGGGTAATATGCCATGCCTTTTTGTTGCATTAACAACAGAGCCACTGACATTTCATTGAAAGATACAGACAGATGAGAAATCAAGATCTATAAGTAACACTATATTATAATATTATTAACTAAACATACCCGCTGAAGACATGTAGAGTACAAAATGTCAAAAAGAAGTTAAAGCTCTTGGGAAGGAAGATAACAATCAAGTGGCAGTAAAAATGTTTGAAATTCAAAGCTGTAGGAATATATGAAAATATTCAAAATCTTGATCATATTTTAGAATATACTAAATTATCCTCTAGAATTAGCTTTCCTATCTCCTCATTATTTCTTAGAATTGGTACATATTTCCTTATCTCATGATTTACTTCCTATTTAGTTAGGTTTATGAATCGTATAAAATAAGGACTAGTGTTTTTGGTTTTGTGAAGAACATACCATCACAGCAAATCAAGTCAATATCAAACTCATATTGTTTGTCTTTGTTCTCTCCCTTTGTACCTAAAAGGCTAAAACATAATTTCAACAAATGTCATTGATCTCTCAAGTCTGATATGCAGCATAAATGTTTATATACAAAAATAATTCTTGTATATTTGCATTGCTTGTGGTACAGGAGAAAGATATTAGGAATAAGATTAAAAGGCAAAGCCTGTTTTGGGGCTGTACACTGTAACTCCAACACAAAGAAAAAGGAGATAACCTAAGCCTTGGAGCTACTATAGACATTGCATAAAATATTTTAATTTTCTGAGTACGGCAGCTGACGGGGAACAAAAACTGCTTGAAGGACACAACAGCATCCAGATAGCAAAAACGTTCGGAGAACCTAACAACTATCCGAGAGCAAAAATTCTTAGATGACACAATGATTACCAACAAGCAAAAATGCTCAAAGGAAACAATGTCTACTAGAGAGCCAGAATGCTCAGAGGACAAGGCGGGTTGTTGGAGTTGTTCATCATATGACAAGACCATGGTAATGGAGGCGATCACTGGCTACAAAAAGCCTACTAGAAGTCGCCAATGATGAATAATGTCATCAGCATGATGAAAAGGAAAACATGGTAGAAAACAACAGAAACCAAAAATATGTACATGACTAGAAAAAATACACCTACGAAGGGACAACACGGATTAGGGTTCCTTTCTAGTTAGATTCTTGATACTATGTTGAAACTCAAAGTGACAGTTGAGGCCAATATGTCTAGGAAAAAAGTCATGACCTAACAACATATTAGAGACAAAACAGGTCACAGTGGACAGTACACTCAAATACCATGTTGAGAAGAGAGAAATTGAGAAGATATATGATAAATCCCAAGTGTTTGTTGTTCTTGAGTAAATATGAGGAGTTAATTTGGTTGTTTTCACAACAATTCAATAATTTCTTAAGTTTATTAGGATTTGGGTAGTTATGTGTCTTGAGAGAGTTTGCAATTTTATCCTTGTAAAGACTGCATGTTGTTGATGAGTTTGTGTCACTGAGAGTGATGCGAGTAGATACCTAGTTCTCAAGTAGGTATTCACCAAAATCCTACATTGAGTAATATGAAGAAAGAAAAAAACTAGGAAACTACTATAAAAACAAGGAGTTGATTTGAGTGTTTTCACCAGAAATCCAATAGTTCCTTGGGTATATTGGGACTTGGGTAGTTGTGTGTCTTGAGAAAGGCGTGTTTGTGGATGTAAGTTTTGAGATACCAAACCACAATAGAGATATTCAATGTATAAGAGTGAAAACAGAATTACAAATGTGAAGATCGACATGTTAATTGTAGGGTCTAGTATGACAGAAATTAACATGTTGAAAAAAATAATGAAGTTGTCTCAGGAGAAAAATATAGAAAAAAAAAATGTTTAACAGGTCTAATGTTGGAGATGCCAAGACTGGGAACTCATTTGCAGTTTCCAAAGAGGCAATCTTGTCAAATAGATGAAGAAAGTTACACGTCTAAAGTACCATACGCATCTACAATAGGGATCTTAGTGTATGTTATGGTATGCACATGCAATGAGAGTTGCGAATAGGTTTTTGTCCAATCTTGGAAAGGAGCATTGGGAAGGTGTGAAGTGGATCATGAGATATCTAAAGGGCACTTCAAGGATGCATTTATTTTTTAGAAGAAGCTCAATTTACAAGGGTTTTCTGAAGCAGATTTGGGAGATCTAGATGGTAAAAAGAGCACAACAGAATCATCTTTTTGTTGGGTGGTACTGCTATCAGTTGGAAGTCTAAACTCCAATGCATAGTCTCCCTCTCAACCATTTAAGCTGAGTACATGGCTATCTTAGAAGCAACCAAGGAGATGATATGGTTGAAGAACCTTCTCAAACAATTAGGGAAGGGGCAAGAGGATTCTTCATTATTTAGTGACAATCAGAGTGCTATATGTCTTGCTAAAACTCCAAACCTTCATTCCAGATGCAAGCACATTGAATGGAAGTATCATTTTATAAGAGGCCTATAAGTGATGGAGATTTGTCATTGTTGAAGATCTCAAGATAGAGAATCTAGCTAATATGTTGTCTAACACTTCACAATGGATAAGTTAAGGCCTTGTATTGCCTCAATTGGCACTGTCGATGAAGGCACTACACTAGGTGATGATGTAAATCAAACTTTAGGTGAAAGAATTGTTAGTATTGTGAAGTTTGATTTTAGCCCCACATAGTATAATATTGAGGGATAATGTTTTCTATATTGCTATATAAGCAAGCAACACATTGTAAAGTTTTTAAGCACACTAGAATCAAGTACATAAAAATGTAGTTGTGGAAGCAGGTAAGCACATTGTGTGCTGAACAAGGTTAAATTTTTATGTCAACATCTAAGTTTAGGAAATAATAGTAACCGATAATAAAGTTTATCATTCCCAAGAGTTGTTCTCATTTATTATCATTCCCAAGAGTTGTTCTCATTTAGGTATCATACTTACACGTCAACAATTTTATTCATTCTAAATTTACCCTTTTTTTATTTCTAGAGTCTATACAATACAAACAAAAGGTAAACCTGACCATGCTAATGGTATAAACCAAAGTTGGCCTATGGATAACCAGTAACAGTGCCTACAGATTTTATCACTGTAATAGGGAAAAAGTAATGACCTCAAACTAAAAAGTCAAAAATACACCCATGTAGCACAGCATATTAGATTAGGTAGAAAGAATTAACTCTCAGCAAATGTTTATCAAGATCTCAGAAACATTTGCTCTAAATACAATAAGCAATTATAACATAAATCAAAGTTATTTGACATCTCTGCTCTGATGTGCACCAGGAAGAATTGGGAGGAAAAGTTCAAACATGCCTGGAGTTTTTTTGCGATGGCCAGGAAAGGTTGTACATCACCTCTAGTCCCAACCACAAGCATGACAATTTGTAACCGGGGAGCTGATTTTTTTGATTCAGAAACATCACTTGCACTCATTGTTGTCTCTTCAAAAGATTGAAACTTCAACAATTCTGATACAAGAGATGCATCTTTTTCCATATCAACTTCAAAAGTCCCATCATTTTGTATCTTCACAAGGTTAAGCAGCTTTTGCTGAGAAACAACATAGAAGTGTTGTCACCAATCAGGAGAATTTGGCAACTCTAATGCACAAATCACAAACACAGAAATGTCAAGAAGAAAGCTACAAAGGCATGCAACTTAAAGGCTTTCAGGTGTCATAAAACTCCCGATGCTTCAATTTGGGCAGAAAAATAAAGCAACATGAACACATTATACATTTACTGATGGGAAGCTATGAAGTATTAATATGAAGAGATAATATTTAACTAACTTTCAAATTTGGGATACCGTGCTATGAGCATGTTTGAAAAATCTTTTTTCATTTATTTTTATGAAAAATAAGTTGTTTGCAAAATAAGCTACATATTTGTGATATGATATCAGCTGAAATTTAGTAAAATTTCTGAAAAATATATTGTTTTCGTGAATCTGAATTTTTTTTCCTTTCTGCTTCATACAGACATGTGTTCTAAAACCTAGACAAAAATTGGTTGGTCGAACCGGATAGGTAATCAAGTAAACAGTTTAAACAAATCATAACACTGGTTTGAAGAAAAACTGATCAAAGAACCGAAAAACCAGTCAAAAAACCAGCAAAAAACTGATTTATAGTATTTAATAGAAAACATTTGAAACAACATCTTTTTAATTTTCTTACTTAAAAAAGAGAGATCTAAAACATTTCTCATGTTCTTTTTTATACCAAATATAAACTTGTTATTAATGTTATTCATAAACAAGTATTGTAATATATTTAATTTGAACTTCACGTATGTCTTAAATGTTAAGAACCTACAAAAATAAGCTTTTATTTTTAGTTTTTACTATTATAATTATGATATTATGACTCTTTACCATTTTATGTATTATTTAGTTATTATCATTATTTTATTAACTCAGGTTCAATCAAATTAAACCATGAAACCATAAATTAGTGTCTTGAAGGATTATATGATCATTCAATTTTAGAAACCTTAATACATACTGTTTGGGCTTATACTTCCTACAGCCCCCATTATTGAACCTGCACTCCCATAATTTTTAAAATAACTACATTCAACTTTAACAATAACTGATTATACATTTAATCAATTATTGAAATAATATAATTTTCACAGCTATCTCAAAACACACCTTAGGCCACTAGAAACTCCACATCTTCCCCAATAAAAGCAAAAATTAAAAACTGGTATCCAAACTCACAAAGTTAACTTTAGTATTGTAAGTCATAATCTGTATCAAAACGTAAGATGTAGAGACAATATAAAATAAATTCCAACATATCACAATATGATATATAATATTTCAGTGTGATAATTATAAACTATAAATAGACAAAACAACTTCGCCATAAGTCTCATAAAATAAAATCAATAGTTTTATCTGAGTATGTGAAGTCTCTATTTCAGCATAAAGGAATTGAAACAATAAAATAGTAAAAGAGTGCATTTGCTGAATGAGTCGGTGAAAAGGGAAGTAACAAATAATCAAACAGGATAAGTTCATAAGTCCTCTTTCCATTCTTTTTTAGTTACCAATTTAAGCTTACTGCTTTCTCAATTTATTTATGAGAATTGATGAATGAAAAAAAAAATAATTAATCATAGAATAGTGTGATTCATACCCATGATACAAAATTGCATTGATTATGCAGTAAATATCTTTGATATTATTAGCATTAAACCAATATCTACTGTATCTTTGATATGTATCAAATCATAAGATTCTAATAACTATCTTAACATGAATCTTTAAAATGTATGAAAGGTAAAAATAATAAAGTCTAGATTTGCATCTTTGAAACAATAGTAAACAGAACATATAAACAACCATTAATATATGGACCTAACTTACTAAATTTGAATGAAATGCACAAGCACTTAGAAAAAGAATATCTATATACATACATACATAGATATACATACATACATACATATATATACATACATACATCCATATATATATATATATATATATATATATATATATATATTCACACACACAAGATATAACACGGGAATCTACCTTCTCACACTCTGATAGCCTGTCCACTATTAGGTCTTGCCTTGGGGAATCCCAAAATTCCACCATTGATTTAGAAAACATAATCTCATCAGCAGCAGCAACAAGCAGGTTACTCTCAGTTCCAACAGGCTCAGGGATGAAATGGTCCAAACCTTTGAGAGCAAATTTCAATAATATAAAACATCAAATTAATCTTCAAAAGAACCAAGCATATAAGCCACATGAATCAGTAAAAGCCAATCAGATATATGGAAAACCAAAACCCTTTTAAAGGTAATAAAGCTTCTGAGGATGAAAATAACTTGATCAAAATGTGGCATTTAAATTTGTGAAAGTCAAAAAAAATGCAAACTGGATACTTTATAGAACTGAAAGTTCCTCTTTGGATAACACATTTTACACAAGCAAAGTAGCTTAAGTCCTAGACAGCACAAAACAATGACAAATGCATAAAAGCAATGACTAAAGGATTTCAATTCATAAAGCAATTTCTAAATCTTGCCATTAATCCTATAGAACTCCCTTCAAAACCTTTCCCCTTCTCCACTTCTCAATCTCCTGTTGCTGCTCCTGGTCTTCCCATTGACTTCTCCCAAATTTTCACAAACTCCTCCATTTTCAACTCTTCATTTTTTCCCCTTGTCATGGTCAGATCCTCAAATATTACTACAGCTCTGCTACCAAATTACTCTCTGCAAAGTTGCACATTAATCGTACAAAGCCAGAAATCCTTTTTGTTATGACATCAGAATCTACCATAAACACAGTGCGCCAACCATAGTTAGGCAAAAAAGTTAGTTCAGCTGAAAACAACCAAAAAGAGGCTGACATGGACTGAAAACACTTTCGTTAACCTACTTTACAACAATTCTAATGCCTATTGCACAGTCATCAAAAGAATCATTTCCTTGGAGTTAACGAGCACTTACCTACTCCAGGTGTACAATTAACCTCTAAAGAATTCTGCTTAAAATTTTCACTCCAATTCTCTTCCTTCTCAGAAGAAGTTGATTCAAGCTCATCTCCAGATACGTTTTCAACTGTCACCAACTCGTCGTGTCCCATCTGACCAAGATCTTTCCTTTCCTTTTGCAATCAAAACCTTCTAATGATTCTTTAGAGCTTGGACAAATATTCAATCCCATTACTGACCATCCCAGAATCTGGCCAAACTCATCATACACAACAAATCAAATCAGCATCACCCGAATTTACCACAGAAAAACAAAGCAACCAAACCCTCCTAATCTCAAGCTCACAAAGAGTTGTACTAGTTTCTCCTTTTAACTCCTCATAAGCATGGCACGTGGGCCTCAGAAGACCGAAACATATCTTATAATTGAAAGGTTTTGTAAAGAGCACACTTGGCCAGCTAGCAAAACCCACCAGTCATTTAAGCACAAAGAACTTTTGGTAAGCATAAAAGTCAAAACTTTATGGAACCATAACTAGACCCAGATGAAGTATCAAGCTTGAGTTCACCTTCAACACAAGAACAAGCGCCAGCTTCCAACCTATGGCAGAGAAAACCCAGAACAAGAGTAGTTGAAAGTGCCCAGAAAAGATTCACAGCAAATAAGAGGAATGGCACACCAGTGAGTGAAGAGAAAATCAAAGACCAAAAGGAATCACAGTAACCTTTGCTCACTCTTCACAGTAATTGTGTCATTGCCACAGCTTCAACTCCAGTGGAAATTACACAATAAGATTGGAAAATTAGAAAAAAAAATAAAAAATAGAAGGGTTGAGAAGGTACATGAACAGGTCTGAGGTGTTTGGTTGAAGGAAGTTAGTATCTGACACATAACAACAAAGTTATGTTGTCATTTTATAAAAGTGACCTTTTAAAGTGGGAGAAGAAAAACAAAATAAATATCCCAGAAGAAAAGGGGAAAGAAAAAACTTATTATTCTGTCAAATCTTACTCCAACTTTTCAACAAGTATTAAATCATACCCAACTAAAAAAAATACAGGCATTCAACGGTTTCTTGTATGCTCAACTACAAATTATTATTTTTATCACTTAGGGCATCAATGAAGGGATAGGTTTACAAGTATTACTTAATATGAAATTATAATTTTTTTCAATCTTAAGTAATGGTAATATATATATATATATATATATATATATAATATTTACGATAATACAATTTTTATAATTAAACCCGATCCTTAATCCCATGTTCTGGAAAATAATTATGTCGATATTTTAGTTTTTTCTAATAATCGGTTCACTATAAAAACGAACCATCTCAATACACAAACTTTAACCTTTTTTTAGATTTATTTAAATTCGATTAATGTTGAGGTAATGAAGTAGGTGTATAACTTTTTAATAATTGTTAGTAGAAATTAAGCAAGTATATGATTTTAAAGGTAGTTCTTTATTTTTTTTTATTTTTTAAAATTAAAATTCTACTGATTTTTTTAGGATCAATTGTATATTAACTTTCATCTTATATTGAATTAATACATGATACTTAATAAAGACGAAAAGCCTGTTCCACTATCTTAACTATTAACGAAGAATAAACAAAATTAGTAAAATTAATATTTTTATTTTAAGGTTGTCGTTTACTTTTTTATTCTAAAAAAAATATTATTATTTATTATAATGGACCAATTATTTACTTTAACTTTTTATAAATATTTTTTAAAAATTAAAAACTATAGCAACATATAATTATTGAAAAATCAATTATTTCATTTAGTTTAAAAACTATAATAAAACAAGATATATAACGAAAAATCAATTAATAAGAAAAGTATAAAATATATTCTAATATATTTAATAGTTTTACATGGTTATGTCAATTGAAACATAATTGAAACATGTTTCTTCCTTTAATCTTCTAAGACACTTTTAAAAATTAAAATCATAATTGATATTCAAGTTTCAAAATAGAAAATGTCATTAAACACATATTTATATTTCTTTATGTGGAATAATTATACCTAAAATCAAAAGTAAAATTTAATAATATAACTTTAATTTGAAAATTACATATTTAATTTTCTGTCGTATTTTTTATTTTTAAATTATTAAAGGGTCAAAATGGCTCTTTAATCCATTATATTGAGTCTAAGTAAAGAAAAATATAACCTATTTAAAAGTGGTCAAATCAATCTAACACAAACGTTTCTAATAACCTATTAAACAATATTCGTAAATAAAAATTCATTAAAATATGATAATTTTAAAATATATATTATTCATTAATTATGTATTATCTTACTTGAACATTAATTCACTAAATTATTAAAAATACCTTCAGAAATATCTTCACTTGTAGATAAAGAAATAAACACATGGACACCTAAGAAGAAGACACATCATGATGTATGAAAAGAAGACCCATAAAGATATGTTAGAAGTTGAGAAGAAAAACGTGCCCATATTATGAGGTGAGCTCATTCCTTAGAAGAAAAAAACAAATATTACACTACAAGAAGCTCTTATATTTAATAAAAGTATCTTAAGAATGTTCAAATTTACACTTTAAAATTAGGAGCTTTTCACAAACACAAATATCTAACCCTTAATTTTCTAGTCAATTTCACTTAACAAAATGATAACAACAAATTTCATTTTCAATTTTTCATAGAAGTGATACAATAAGAGTGAATGTTATAAAAGCAGAAAGAACGTTTGGTAAGCATAAAATATCTTAATATCTTAAGTATTATATTTTTCATAAATATAATACTTGTTTCTTAAAATATCTTAATATCTTAAAATATTTTCACTAAAAGCAGAAAGAATGAATGTTGTAAAACTAAAATTAAACAATTAAGTTTTATATTTATAAGTTAAGAATTAACATCACAAAGAGAATGTTTAATTTTAATTTTAATGTATAGAAATTTTACTCTACTCTTGTGTAACTTACTTTCTTTAATTAGTAATTAATATAATTGCTTACAAACTAATTAACACATCTATTGTTCTAACTTTATTTAAGAGACTGCCATGTATTTATATATAAGATAAGTTTCTATTGTCATAGATTATATAAAAAAATTGTATTTTTAAATTCTTAAACATTTTATTCTTATCTAATCAGTTTAACATTAAAATAAAAAATAGTAACTAAAGTAAGTAAAATAGTAAAATATATAATTATTAAATTATTTTTAGATATGTAAGTCAAATAAGTAAATAAAATTAATAGTCGTAAATTAAATAAAAAATTATTATTCAATAAAAGATAGTTTATAGAATATGGTATTTATAACAATATTATTTATTTTAAAATATATATAGTAAATATACCTTACTTTAACTTTTATATTTTTTTATTAGCTCTCTATAACTTGCATTCTAATTAGGATACATTTGTTGAATAAAGTATAATTTGCTAAAACAGATTTCCATCAGAAATAAAGTTTATTACATTCTAGTTAAGATTTATTGGGCCAAACTTTGTTCAAAATTCTAGATGAATTATTATTCATTAGACAAATTTTAATGAAAAATACAAAAAAAAATTAATCTTAGAATTAATATTTACTTAAAATTCACTGAATGCATTTCTACTTTCTTCTACATACCTATTTTCCTCTAAATTTGATAATGACTTATTCTATTTCAATTTCAAAGCTATTTTCCATCATTTTTCGTTCAAAACCAACGTGTAGGGTGGCTCAAGCATAATTTTTCATTCAAAACCAACGCGTAGGGTGGCTCAAGGCCCATACAGGTAAAGTAACCGCTTTAGGCCTTAAGGTCTCAAAGGTCTCAAAAAAATTTAATATGCTTTAAGTCTCAAGGTCACAAAGGCCTCAAAAATATTTAATATGGTTCAGGCCTTAAGACTTCAAAGACATCAAAAAATTTAATACTCACATATTATTATAAAATAAAAAATATTTAATTTCAAAATTATACTAACAAAATTTTAATTAAAAATTTAAATATTTTAACTACTTTAAGTTTACAATGGTACTATAAATATTATTTAATGACTTTAAATTTATATTGGTACTATAAATATCATTTAATAAATAATATTCTTGAAACTTTCTTATAATAAATTAATAATATTTTTTTTTAAATTGAACAGTCATTCTTTAAACTTTCTAATTTATCTCTTCTGAATATTTCAAGGGATTGATATCATTTTTTTTATATGTCATGTCATTGTCTGACTCTTCCTTCACTTATCTCCTTTCTTCCTCTGTCTTTTTGTTCCTTCCATAATATTATTTCAACTTGTTTTCAATTTCAAATTTATTTCATTTAATATTTCATCATCTTATACTATACATTTATGCGCGTGTGTTTAGTTGGAGACTTTGAGCAGTAGATTGATTGAGAAAGAGTTTGTGTTCACTTTGGCTCCTTTTGAGTGCATCAATATTAGGTAAAAATAATATGAGATTGATCAATTGATCCCAAATTTTTTTTTTTTCATTATTGTTTAATTAATCTTAAAATAATTTGTGCAGATTCAAGGAAGAGAATTTAGAAGTTACAAATTATATTAAAAGACATACCAAATGACAGGATCAAAAGATAATATGATAATAAGAGACTCTATGATCAAGTTTATTGTCTTGACAATCAGGTTTTATCTTTTTAACTTAGACTTATTTTACATACTTATAAGTTATATTCAGTGTGATATATATTATAACTTTTAATTTTATATAAAAATATACAAATATGGCAACTAGAAAATTTGAATCGGGTTATTCAAAACTTCAAAAAAAAAAAAGAGTTGAACTTTTTGTTGAATCAAAAAAAGGGACTATGGATAAATTTATAAAAAAAAATGAATTAGAAAATAAGGTAAGTCTTCTTTGAATTAAATGAAAAGTATTTGAAACATGATAATTTATTGGATCTTGACGGTTTAGATTTATTTTCATAATTAAATATTTTAAAGAAGAATATAGTATTGGAAAATGATAAACCAATTGACATTCTTAATTATATAAAATAAATAAATTCTTTTTCAAATGCATATATAAAACAATATTAACAATTTCAATATCAGTAACTCTCAAAACTTAAACTAATAAAATCTTATTTAAGATCAACCATGTCTCAACAAAGATTAAATGGATTAGTTTTATTATCTATTGAAAAATATTTTTTAAATAAAATTAATTATAATAATTTAATAGATAATTTTGTATCACAAAAAGCTAAAAAATAAATTTTAGATAAAAATATCATAATTTTAATTATTTTATTAATTTAAAAAAAATATCATTTTTTTATTCGTTTTAGGCCACCCGACATCTTAATCCCCCGCTTATAGTTCAAGTTAAGTTTTCCCATCCTCAAACTATTAAATAACGAAACAATACCAATATACACATGTCATAAATAATTAATACCCATCAACAATCCACAGTTCATAGATAATTAATAATCACTAAAACTAATATTTCATAGTGTCACATCCCAAATTTTAAATAATTATATTAATTATTTTAAATTAAATATAATTATTTTAAATTAAGAGGTTGAAAATCTTTTTTTTTCTGGTGATTAATATAATATCCATAAATATTCTGAAAATATAAATATTATAATTTTTACAAATGATAATGAAGATTTAGATACGCTTCTTTCTAAAGTTATACGATTTTGGAAATAAAGAAATGCATCTTTACGTTGTAGATGACCTCATTTGGCTTCTAAATGACGTCATAAGGTTTTTGAAGTTTAAAGAGATACTTTTGAGTTGAGGATTCGGTGTTAGGATACGATTTTAAGGATTCGACTTTAGTAATATAATTTTGAGGATTTGGTTTATGATATTAGGGAGATGGTTTTGAGGATTCGTTCTAACGATACAATTTGTGATTTTAGAGATACAGTTTTGAGGATTCACTTTTAGGAATATGGTTTTGGGGATATAGTTTTAAGGATATCGTTTTGAGGATTTACTTTAAGGGATACTGTGTTGTGGATTCAGTTTTCATATGGTTTTGAGGATTCAGTGAATACTGTTTGAGGATACGGTTCATGATCTTGGGGATACGGTTTTGAGGATACAATTCATGGTCTTAGAGATATGATTTATGATTTTAGAGATACAATTTTGATGATCGATATGGTCTATGATATCTTAGAAATACTATTTTGAGGATACGGTTTATAATCTTAATGATACAGTTTTAAGGATTAAGTTCATGATTTTAGCAATAACGGTTTTGGAGACTAGATTTATAATTTTAGCAATACATTTTGAGGATTTAGTTTATGATCCTATAAATACGATTTTGAAGATTAGCGAAATAATCTTAACACTGGTTTTTAGTATTAGATTTGTATTTAGAAAGAAATGATCTTAGAATTCAGTTTTGAGTCTCTTGCTTTTTCAGTATCACCTCTTAGTTACTGCGTCAATGAACCTTTCGACTTTGACTTTCTTCCTTTGTATCTCCTCTCAGTTACCACACCAATGAGCCTTTCGACTTTTACTTCTTATTTCATATCACCTCTCAGTTAGCGGATCAATGAGCTTTTCGGGTTTGACTTACTTTTTCCGTATCATCTCTCGATTCCGTATCACTCTCGGATCAGTATCACCCTCTCGATTATGTATCCAAGCTTATACGTCAAATCAACATTTAATGCCCAGATAAGGTTAGATAAACTCGAATCTTGTCATCATTTCATCTTACCACGTCATCATGCTACGTCAGTCTTACCGTAACATTAACATTGTTTTCATTAGAATCTAACCAAATTCCAACTAAATAGAATTGTACTAATGATTACAAAATGCACTATAAATAGGTGATATCTGATCACAAGTTGAAACACAGAAAAAACTTCATGTGAGCATTTACAAACTCTCGAAGGGCAAAAGAGAGAGAAAGAGAAAGAGAGAGATTTTGGAACAACTTTCTTTAAAGTATTTGAAGTTTTATTCTTAGTATTTTCTGTTTAAAGGTAAGAGGAGAGTGAGGTTAAGCTTTTTCTGTGTTAATCTTAATAAACTTATGTATGTTTTATTAATCTTTTCATTATTTTGAACCACCTTGAATTATATATTATGTTACACTTTTCTTTTGTCTCTAATTATACACTAATCATATTTATTCTCATTATTTTATCTTTAGTTTTGCACTGGTCCTATTTTAATTATTTTATCTCCACTTATACACTGGTCTTAAATATTTTATTTAGGTTATCTTCAATTATGTTTTGATCCTATTTATTGTTATTTCCAGTTTTGTAAACATTATTTTATTTAAAGTTCTTGCTTTAATCTTTATCTTATTCTATTTTGTAATAATTTAAACATCATTTTTACATATTACATATGAAGTAAAAGTATGTATTTTGGTGAATTTGATAAAAGCAAGTTACTTGTATGCTATGTTATTATTTACTGGTTATATTTGTTTGACTATTGTGTATAATTTGTGAATTGATATATATATAATGGTCATTGTGTTACGTGATTGATTGGAAATTTCATGAGTATGTTTGTGGTGAAAGCGTCCTGGTTTTAGAGTTGAAACTAGGGTGATGTATGAGTGTCTATTTTTGAAAAGTCATAGTTTGGTACAACTGAGGGATGAACGACAGGGACCAGCTAGGGTCTAAGGAAGTATTTCAAGTAGGTGAATATCTGGATAGTTCAGAATAGTATCCTGGACTAGGATAGTTCACAGGCCGAACTTGATACTGTCTGGTACCTATTTTGAGTTGCCAAGGTTAGGTAGTGAGTATATATCTCTTTTGTTGGCAAATGACCAGAATTCTCGAGAAAGTGATTATGATTGTACCAATGTTGTGATGAGACATGCTCATACTACCTAATTACTTCTCAAAAGACTTTTGATGTTCAGGATTGGATCATAAAAAATAGTATATAGATCCATATGTCTAATGATGTGAGAGTAATTCTTGTGGTTTGAGTCAAGTTATATATTTCATTATTTGCGATTATAGGCCCTGTTAAGTTTATTAAGATTAATATTTAAGGCTTATAAAGATCTCACTCCTTTCATATTTCTCTTTCATATATCTCTCTTGTACAAGTAAATGCAAAACTTACTCAATAAAAATTGTCAGAAAAGAGTCTTTAGAAGATTTTCTAAATGATTAAGATACGAAGAACTTAGATCTAATATTTTAAAATATATAAAATAAACAATTTTATTTTGATGTAAAACTTTATTTGTTCTAAACTTATTTATAATATATCACGAATATTTACAAAAGATATATACATTTATATTAGTTAGATAATATTATGAGTTATATTTTCTCTAAAAAAATTATTTAAAAAAATTAAAATAAAAAAAAAAAATTTACTCATAAATTTTAATTAAATAAAAAAATAATTATATGGTAGTCGGAGTCTTACATATAACACAATCCATTTAACAAAAAAAAAAATTAATTGAAGATCTTATTTTAAAATCCTATTTTATTTTTTGATAGATCATTCTATGTTAAATACTCAATATATGTAAGGTCTCATTTAATTCTTTTCTAACATTGAATCTCAATTTAAGATATTAAGTAACTTTTTTAAGTCTTACAATAAAAAATTTTAGTAGAAAATTTAAAAAACAATACTTTTTTATCATTTTGAAGATTTTAATAATTCTTATACAATTTTTCTTTTCATAATAAAGATCTTATTTTTTTAATATAAGATCTTCTAAATAATAAATATCATATTTAATTTTTTTATTTAATTTTTTTACTGAAGATCTACTGCTAAATATATTTTAAAGCATAAGTTCTAAGAAATATATCATTAATGCCGTGGTTATGTTGAATACATTCATCCACCAGCTACAATGCATTTATCAAATATATAAGGTAATTTTTGAAATATAAAAAATTTAATTATATAACATCCACGATTACATGGTGACATTTTTCTAAACGTGTTTAGTGTAATCCATTTGAAATCATATTATTATGCAATTTATTTTAATTTTTTTAAGATGATAATATTTACCGCTATTATTTTTCCAATTCAAGGTTTATTTCTACCCTTTATTATATAACTGTATTAGTACTTTGATTTGACAAAATGTTGTATATATATTATTTTATTTTAAATATATACTTTCTAATTTTATTTTATATAGTTAAAATATGAATTTACTATTACTTCATTTTTTAACTATTATTCTGTTACCTATATAACTATTATTTCTATTTTTATTATTATAGCGTTATTTTATTATTAGTTTACTATTATCGCTGATAATTTTTTTGTAGCTTTTACCTGGATCTATTCCACGTGCATTATAACTTTTATGTCTTGATTTTTTTTATTCGTAATGATGGAAGGGAAATTAAAATCATATAATAAATTTGTATATTTATACAACACAGAAAACGGTAGTAGAGAAAAAAAAATGTTGTAAGAATATTAAAATGAGTAATGTAAAACACAAAATATATATTACTTGACTCCTTTTCCATTTACTCAATTTGAGTTTGACATTTTTTATCATTAAGAAAAGAATATATAAATAAACGTATAAATATATTTATAATAAGTTTGTGTAAATTTATTTAAATTGAAGAATCAAGAAGATAAGGTATTTAATGAATCTTACAATATTAAAGAATATTAAAGGTCTAGTTTTTACTCAAATTGTGTCCTATGCTTTAGGTGAAACAGATTTTAGTCCACCCTCATTAAATTTACAGTATTTAATATGATTGTTATAGATTATATTGAATCTAATCACTGCTCTCAAATGGCATTCTCACTGCTTCCAAATTTCACTTCATCATCTTGGTTTCTGTAAACCATTTTTCATCACAGTTTCATAGGTTAAACATAATGCAATTACTCTCATGCTTTCCATGATTCATTTAAATTCTCCTACCTTGGTGCTCTTATTTTATTTCTTTGTTGTAGCTGCAGATTTAGAACCTATAATAGTAAATTGTTCAGCATAGACAAAAGGGCAGCACTCATTTCCATATCATGGCAACTTTTACCAAGAAATTTATTGGGTAAACCTAAAGCAATCTTTTTGTGATGACATGCTGAAAATTGGAATAATCTTTGCACCATTTGTTTTTGTTTAAGATTTTCTGAGCTAGTAGTATAAATGGATATTATTTTTGTATCATCTAATGCAAGTTAGTGGGCTTATATAGTAGTTAGTAGTTAATCTCTATTTGATTTAAATCCACTTTTGACATATTAAATATCAATAAAAAAAATACTATTTTACTATCACAGTGTATTATGTAGAGTGACTTTTCATGTGGTTAAGAAACAAATAAATTACATTCTTTTCTAAAATAGCATCTTCAACTCTATCTGAGTTGTTTGAAATTTTGAACAAGCCTAATTGAGATTTGTGAAAAAAAAAAAATCATTATTGCTTTCTTAGAAAAACTTATAATATCATGATAGATTAGGTAATATTTTAAATAAGAAAAAGAAAAGAAGAATGAATCACAAAATAATTAGAAAAAGAAAACAAATAATCATTAACAAAATCTTATACTAATTCAATAGAATATCAAAGTTGACATTAAATATACATAATTATATATTTCATTTCTTTATCAGTGAAACCAAAAGGATCTTAACTACCCAAGTATCTTCTAGGCTTATTGGTCTAATCTAATACACCACACCAACACTGTGATACAACAATAATATTGTTTTTTATAAGGTATTAAATTACATTTTATCTTCATTCATGTTAACTAAGTATGCACTTAGTTTTCGCATGCATACGCTATCTCTTTTAGACTAACACTATTATAATATTATATATCATCATCCACCCAATTATAGAATTACATTACAGTTGGATTCATGTTGAATCCTTAACTGTTAAGCTACTGCAAATAGGATATTAGAAAAAGATAAAATAAAATGATGACCTAAGAAGAAAATAGTATTAATTTATCATGGTGATATAACCAAAGATATATTTGACCAAGAATTTTGTTTCAAAGATAAGTAAAATGGAGAAAAAAAAAGAGAGTCTAATCGTGGATGTCTCACAAAACAGATACTAGAGACTCTTATTCAATAAGATTCAAAACAGTACATTCATTACACGTTGTGCAGACGTTCAGCACTTGGCCATCCTATTATTTTTACTTTGATTTTAATATATATATATATATATATATATATATATATATATATATATATATTTTTACACAAATATTTTTTTTTTTTAGTATTTATA
>Ga0099824_1001434_pt1 | contig 33409 bp, 17 predicted proteins | sample SiratrowhiteBW_FD_76837 | JGI IMG/M metagenome (GOLD analysis project Ga0099824, IMG submission 76837) | Root nodule microbial communities of legume samples collected from California, USA - Siratro white BW | ecosystem: Host-associated > Plants > Roots > Nodule | place: USA: California... | reverse complement strand
TATTTTTTTTTTCATTCATAATACTTTCCTTTTTTCCAAAACAGCTATAATATAATTAATCTCCCTTCAATCTACCCATACTCAATACAATCTATCCATTCATAATTATATTATTGACCTAAAATAATTAAATCACTAAAAAATATTTACTTTATAAAAGAAATAATAAAAATATATTATAAATATTATATTGTTTTCTATTTATTCTTCTTTTTTATTTTTTATCGATGGAAATATGTTTACTTAATGTTTAATTGAAGTAAATAAAAAAAATATTTTTGTCTCCTTATTTGATTTAATATATATGATGAAATTGAGGGGAGAAGATGTTATTTAAAATATTTTTTATTCATTTTAAAAATAGTTTTATTTTTCTTTTAAATATAAAATTAGTAACACACAAAAATAAGGATGTTCACGGGTTGGATTAATTAAAATCATTATTAACCTACTAAAAAATATCTAGTTAGTTAATTCAGTTTCTATATTTTTTTTATATTAAAATCAATTTAATCTAATTCATTTTAATTTTTTACCATCTTATGTCACAAGAGTTAATTAGTAATTTCAGAAATATATGAATTAAAAAAATAAAAACAAATTTATAACATCTATCAAATCAATCCCAAACTTTCATAACCAATCATCTCAAATGTCTTCAAATCTTACCATTCATCCATTAATCCAAACAACCCTCTCATTCACATACAATCCACTCAAATCCCTTCAAATCAATCCTCTCAAATCTACTTTCCCAACCAAACAAAATCTTATTTTCTAAACAACTTGAATATATTAAATAAAAAAATACTGTTTTAGTTTATATAAGAATAATATTATTTATTATATCTTATTAATTTAATATTTTTTTTAATTTAAGTGAAAAGTCCAATAAAATATCACAATTAATCTCTATTTGTCTCATTTTTATTATTAATATGATTATTATTTCACTTTTATCATTCTTACATCACTTGTATTACTATAATATTTTATTATTATCAGAATTAGCATTTTGTTATTCTTGTTATCAATCCTCCCACTATTATTATTACAATAATATTTTCATCATCATAAGTATCACGAAAACCTACTAATATTTAGTTTTCATTATAATGTGCACTAAACATTTACACTTTTATCTTAATCTATCAAACCAAGTGAATTATAAATGTTATAGAGTTATCTGGTGGTTGCACCTTTAAACTTTATTTTTTATATTTTTTGTAATTGATTTATTTATGGTAGATTTATTTATTTTTTCTTTCTGCAGTGCATTTGTTTTATTTTATTCGCCAAGTTTCTGTCCCAATAAATTTATATTTGACAGCACTGCAACAGAAGTTTTTTTTTTTCATTCTTATATAATTTTTTTATAAAATTTTCAAAATGGGAAATTTTTTTTATCATGCCCATAACGGAATAAAAACTTTTTTTCCCTGAGAATTTTGTAAGAAAATTACATCAAAAAGGAAAAAAAAAACTGCAACAGAAAACTGCAACAGAAACTATAATGTATTATAGAAAAAGAAATATAAAGGGGAAAACTAACAGAAACATCCTGGTAATTAAAAAGTTAGTTAAACCTAACTAATTGTATAAGTTTCTCTAATTATTATTATTATTATTATTATTATTATTATAAGGAGCAATAGCCACCAAATGCTTTGACAAATAGAAGACCATCAGATTTGACCTCATCCTGTTACAATGTAAGTAGACCAATATAGAAAAGGGAAAAAATGAATGAAAAATAACAGAAAAAGACAAGAATGAGAAAAGAGGAAAAATATATATAAAAAGAAAATGTAAAGAAATTAAGGAAAACGCTTTTTGTTTTTTTTGGCAGCACAAACATGGACGGCAGACAGAGAAGGAATCGGGTAACCTCTCCTATTACGTATCTTTTTCTGAGTTTTGTCAACAAAGAAAAAAGGATAACAAACTCAGTAAAAAAAAATTCAGTTTATTTAAAAACAGATTTTAAAGAAAATAACAATAAGCCTAAAAACTCCAGGTAAAATTGAATTCATTTAAAAATAAATATAAAAATCCAACCAAAAAAAGGAAACAGGATTCCTATAATCCTCATGCTTGGTTTTTTCCGTTCACATTCTTCATCTTCATTCTCTCTCTCTCTTTCATCTTTCTCTCTCATCGCACCAAACCACACCGGCTTCCTCCCTTCATCTCCTTGCTTTCTTATTTGTGGAACCATTTTTGTCTCTTCCTCTCTGATCTTCCATAGGCTCTTCCCCTGTTGCTTTCGCAACCCGTTTCGCGAAAAAGTTCATTTTTTTGGCCCCTTTTGGGGTTCCTATACGTCAAGGATTCTGTTTTTATTGGGTCAATGGGGTCATATTTTTCTAAAATTGCGGCCTCAATTCTTGCTTTCTTGGGGTGATTGATTTCGGGTGAAGGAATGTAGTTGGAGGAGGCGGTGTTGTGTTCTTGTAACAATTTCATCCTCGTTAAAAGGGGTGGTGTAAATTTCTTCAATTTGATTCGGTTTTTGTGTACCCTTTTGTCCCGGAAACCCTGAATTGGTACTAATTTGACTTGGCTGCGAAATCTCATTGGATTTGGGTGGGTATTTGAAGAAAGTTAGGATATTTTTTTTGACTCAGGTGAATCTGTGGGTGTGGGGTGTATCTTTTCCTCTCTGTTTGGGATTGTCACAATCACTCTGAATTGGGGACAAATCTGAGCAGAATAAAAGATCATTGCAGCTGCTGCTGGTTGGAGGTGTGTTGAAGGTCGTTTCATTATGGAGCATGTGATTGGTGGCAAGTTTAAATTGGGAAGGAAAATTGGGAGTGGGTCTTTTGGGGAACTCTATTTAGGTATGCTCATGTTTCTTTTCCCTTTTTGTTTTGTTTTTATGCTTTTTGTTGTATCGTTTTGCGTTTTTGTTGCTGTAAAAAATGTTAAAGTTATATTCTGTCTTATGTTAGGGGTTAATATACAAACTGGAGAGGAGGTGGCTGTTAAGCTGGTATGTTAATTTCTTCAAGCTTTTGACCCTTTTTCTGTCTGGATGGGCCACACTTTTTTTTATATTGAAATCTTTCATGAATTTCTGGAGATCGCTTAATATATTTGTGTTTTTCTTTCTGGTGGTTCAGATTGTATTTATACTATATCATCTTAAATATGCATAATGATGTTAATCATCACCTTGTTTTAATCTGGTTTACTTCTGCGTTCGAAACTACATCATTCTCTATGGGGTCCTTTGTTATTCTATGCAGTAGACATTGTCACTTTGGATGTGAAATGTCCTGAATTTTTTGTTGATGATGCTACGGGAGTTCCAACAACCAACAGCGATAGATGGAATTTGACATGAGTCACATTTATGATTGAAGTAAATAATAAAAGAAATGTCATGTCTTGCTGTTCGTCTCTTGCTGTTGGGTGTTAACTTTTGAACAATAAGTGGATGATCTGTTCTTATGCTTGAAGTGACTTGTGGAGTGTCATATTGTGTTCTTTGTACTTTGTCTTGCAGCTGCGGGATACTCACTTTGCTTCATATTTTTACAACATAGTTTATACTGGACTCCTCTTCATATTTTACTGGTTTAGGAGATTATTTTTTTGTTACTAATTACTCATGATATTCTACATTTCAATTTTCTAACAATGTCATCTTGTTCTCTCAAAAAATTCCAGGAGCCTGTTAAGACCAGGCATCCACAGCTTCACTATGAGTCAAAATTGTATATGCTTCTTCAAGGAGGAAGTAAGTCTACATTGCCCTTTCTTTTTAATATCTAGGATACTAAAAGAATTATCTAATTAAATGTATGTTAATATTTATATTTATTTATATGATATACATATTTCTTGCTGTTTTCTTTAATTCTGGTGATACGATTGGTGCACTGGATCTTCTTCTAGTCTTGAAATGAAATCAGAACTATTAGTCTCAAACCTTTCCTTCTATACAAAATAATGAAAATAAATGTTAGGAAACAATCAACATTTTATGTTTGAGTAATTGAATATGCCATTTCCTTTATGAAGCGGGGATTCCCCACCTCAGGTGGTTTGGAATTGAGGGAGACTACAATGTCATGGTTATTGACCTTCTTGTACCAAGTCTGGAAGATTTATTCAATTATTGTAACCGGAAGTTCTCACTGAAGACAGTGTTAATGCTTGCTGATCAGTTGGTAAGTCTGTATGGCAAATTTTTTCCCCCAAGAAGGCACTTTAAAATGTTATACTAATGTGTTATTTGATTAATGTTTTTATTTTTATTTTCAGATTAACAGAGTTGAATATATGCATTCAAGAGGTTTCCTTCACCGTGACATTAAGCCCGACAATTTCTTAATGGGTCTAGGACGGAAAGCAAATCAAGTATGTTATTGTTGAAAATAATTTCTTTCGATTTTTGTTTGCTTATTTTTTTCTCTTTCTTCTCTATTCCCTTATCTAATGTTGAAGCAGTATATCTAATTTGTAAAGTTTAATGAAGAGGAATAGAATAACCTAAACAACCTACATTCCTACATATGATTTTCATTGGCCTAGAAAAAGTTTATGATAGGGTAAAAACAAGTCTTGTGGAAGACTTTGGCTTAGAGAAGAGTTTGTTGAATCGTGTTTCGTATGTCTGATTTGAGCTATCAAGGATATGTACGATGAGTGTTAAAACTGGTGTCCGAAGTTCAAAACATGGCTGGGTCATTTTTGAGCTGTAATGTTTATGCCTTGTTATTGAAAGTTCTTGTTGAGCATATCCAAGGGCCAATGCCTCAATATATGCCTTGTTATTGAAAGCTCTTGTTGAGCGCATCCAAGAGCCAATGCCTCAATATGTTTTTTTGTAGATGATATAGTCATAGTGAAATGATGTTTAATAAATTGAAATTGTGTGTAGAAAGAAGTAATGGTAAACTCAAGTTGTTGGGAGAATCTTTAGAAAGACATGGTTTATGATTAATGACTCATTTGTTATAGCTTCTTTTTTTGTAAAAGAGTGACATCTTCGTAAAAATTAATTACTTATTTTAGTTTCAGGTGTTTGTGTAAGCTTTTAAAAGTATTAACAAAAGTTGAAAAGAATATTAAATATGATTTAAATCAGAAACTGCTTTGAATAGCTTCTTGTAAAATCAACTGCAGCTTTTAAAGAAATCTTATTCTTATGATTGTAAACAAAATAAATTAGATTTTCTTTTTTCAAAATCTCTAAAAAGTAATCTAGAATATTTTTTTACAACAATCGCTTCTTTTCTAATCTTAAACAAACTGGCCTTAATAAAAGTGAAGTGGAGTAAAGAGAAGTGCATGTTAAGCAAGAGGTGCATAATCATCTATCGTACAAAGTGAAAAAGAAAGAGAGGAAGCTCCAGAAGTAAATCACAGGGTTCATGTGGGGTGGATGAAACGGAGAAATGTTTCAGTTGTTATTTCTGATTGAAAGGTGTCTCAAGCTCAAAAGGAAAATTTGCAGCACAGTCTACATTTGGTAATAAAGTGCCAACAAAAGAACGATTCAAGAAAATATATAAGATTATGAATATTACGTTGGAGAAAGTAGGAGGAGCACCTACTGGGGAAAACATAATCAAATCTTGCGGTTTGGCCATATGTGGAGTTGAACAGGAACCCCGCTAAAAATAGTTTATCAGGTGGTTGACGGATTGATAGAGGCATAAGATGACCAAGAAAATACAGAAGCCATTAACAAAATGATCTAAATAGCCTTTTGGAAGACTTGGTTTTTGACTGAATATAATGACATCAACTGACATAATATGTTCTTGTCACTGTTTAGAATTGGATTCCCATGTTTATCCTTAGTTGGTCAAGGATATTCTTGCTTCTTCTATGTCCTTAACTAAACAAATTTTGCATGTGAATTTGTCTTATTTTCTTGCCACATCTACAATTCTATGTGGCTTTGTTCGTAATACATCCTATTTTTAACTTAGTTACACGTTCAAATTTCAGTTTTTTTAATTATACGTTCTTCTGTTTCTCATTTCAGGTGTATGCCATTGATTATGGCCTTGCAAAAAAATATAGGGATCTTCAGACTCATAGGCACATACCATACAGGTTGGTTCCGTGTCATTATTTAAGGAGGGTGTAATATTTAGTCAAACATCAACACTTAGGCAAACCTAGCCTATATTAATAATTGCACTGGTCTTCCCCTCTTTGTTTCTATGCATTTGATCACTTTACTAGGCTGTTACGCATTTCTGCTGTTTTCTAGTGGAAACTCTGCACTTAAATGAAAGTGTTACATGTGTACCTTAATAATACTAATTATTATTATTCATCGAACTTGCTCCAGAAAATTCCCACTGGTAGAATAATATTGTGATACCCACCCAAACTAAACTCACAGCATTGGAGTTCCGTTTGAAATATATCATCCTTGATCTCAATCAGTTTTTCTAATAATTGTATAAATTTTCCTTGTATAGGGAAAACAAGAACCTTACAGGTACAGCACGCTATGCAAGTGTCAATACTCATCTTGGAATTGGTGAGTAATATTTTGTGCTGATTTTTTTTTCAGTTAGTGGTAGATCATTACATTATTGTTGGACTTGAATGTTTTGTAATTAAGCTAAGTGTATTTATTTAACTGGTAGAACAAAGCAGAAGGGATGATCTGGAATCTCTTGGTTATGTGCTCATGTATTTCTTAAGAGGAAGGTTAGATCATTGAGAAATGCTTCTACTTTTTGACTTTTGGAGGTTTGATGTTATTCATAATTTTCTTACCATCAAATTTCTTTCTTACGTTTTCCTTTTTCAGTCTTCCCTGGCAGGGACTTAAAGCTGGCACCAAAAAACAAAAATATGATAAAATCAGTGAGACAAAGGTGTCCACTCCCATAGAGGTATTACTAACTGAATCTGTCAGGTTATCGGGAGAAAGTAACACTGGATCTTGACTTGATACTATGTTAGGTTAGATATTCTGATGCCATTGAGGCTAATAGGAAAGGCCAGGCTTGAAGCCAGCTTCACAATAGTTTGCACATTTTGAACAAAGTATTCTATTTCTATTAAATACTTAGATGATCAAATGCTCTCAGGTTGATGTCCACTTTTGGATTCTTAACCCTATATTACTCCTTGCATTAAACAGTAGGCACTTGCATAACCTGTAAATATTCCTATTCTGTCTCCATTTTTTGATGTTATTGATCCTGTTGAATAACGTGTTTGTATAAACAGGTGCTTTGCAAATCTTATCCCTCTGAATTTGTATCATACTTCCACTATTGCCGATCATTGCGATTTGAGGACAAACCAGATTATTCGTATCTAAAGAGACTTTTCCGAGACCTGTTTATTAGAGAAGGTATGTCCCCAAAATGCTGGGACTATGAATGCTGTACGTTTTACTGGAACTTATTAGTGTATTTAGTGGTTGTAAATTGATCTCGTCATCGTTTATATATAGGCTATCAGTTTGACTACATTTTTGACTGGACTATGTTAAAGTATCCACAGATCAGTAGCAGCTCAAGAGGACGGGTTAGTACGTTTGTGTTTGCAAATTTTGGTTATGTTTTTCTGTTGTTGATCACTTACTGTTGTTGTAATAGCAGCATGGCACTGGCAAGGCAGCTATGCAAGCAAGTCCACATGTACAAAAGCCAGAAAAAATCTCAGGTTCATTCTCTTTCAGCTCAATAAGATACAGAAGTTTGAGTACTAATGAGCCTGAACTTGGGTGGCAAACATTTAAATTTAATATATGCTGTGGCTGAAAATAGTTATATGAAAGCAGTCAGCTATAATTATCCTTTTAGTTCAATGTTCTGAAATTCCATTTTGTATTATTTTCGTCATTCAATTTCTTTCAGTTGGGAAGGACATTCGAGAGAAATTCTCTGGTGCAGTTGAAGCATTCTCCAGGAGGAATCATGCAGGTTCAAGTCCTCATGTTGATCACGTCAAACAGAGGAGTTTTGAAGATGTACCGGTGCAAAAGGATTTGGTAATATTGTTTATCTAACAATAATATATTAACCACCATTTGATGCTTTTCGTATCAGAACATTAGGCCATGGTTTGACAACTTTTTTTCACTTCCTGTTTCCACTTTAAATTATTACAATTATTAAAAAACTTATTTTCAATCTTCTTCCTAAAACTTGTGCAGAATATGATGAGAATACTAAAATATTGTTTTTCACTATTTCTGTACAAATATTTGAAAATAGGAAACTAAGTAAAATTGTGTCACTTATTTTGTAATTATCATTTAAAACAATAAATGAAAATGGAAACATTTTCTCAAACCAAAGAGACCCTCTTATTTTCTAGATATCTGGTTTGTCTATGTTGCATGTTTTGTCATTTCTATTGAGGGTTTACAGTTTAGACTTTGAAGTACTTCTGCCATGAAGAAATGGAGGAAAGGAACCAATTAAAAGAGAGAATGAATTAGCTTCTTCTTTTTCTCATAATGGATGGGGTGATTTTAAGTTTCAACTTTATGTTTCAATTTTGTACATGGCTTAGTTATCCTTGCTCTTAACTGAAGATTTATTTGAAACTAGCAAGTATGCCGTGTACATATTTTAATTTAATCAGTCCTGTGATTAACTATGTTATTTGTATATGTTTAACACTTTACTTTGTATTGACAGCACTGTAGCCAGCACAATACTGGTCGATATGGCAGCAGTTCTAGAAGAGCCATGATCACATCAAACAAGCCACTTTCCTCAGGTGACCACACTGGCAGGCCAACCATAGCTGGAAGCCGTCAATCTGGTGCTCATAGAGTTCAACCGGCCTACGACACCAAACAATCAAATTATGCACGCGGTTCCTCTGCCAGAGGCCACCGTGATGATCCTCTCAGGAGCTTTGAGCTCCTCAACATCAGGAAGTAACTAAGTGAAGGACTTCCATTTCTGTATCTGACAAACCTGAGATGCAAGAACAGTCTCAAACACTATGGAAAGAAACCAAAGAATTGAGGTCATAATGGGATGATCTCCTTGTAGCAGTTTTGGACAAAGGTGGACCTTTTTCTACGTCCACAATTGCTTCAGAAGGTTTCTGAGCCACTGTAACGTCCAGAAGAGAATTCAACTAAGATTCTTTCTTATAATATTTAATTACTGTACTAGATGAGACCTGAGTTCTAGTAAGTTCTACGATACGCCATGTTATTGTTTCTTAACAATGAGCTCCAACGCTGCCTCTATGTTACATATTAACACTGCCCTTAAGAATGGAATTTATTCACGACCTAACAATCACCAAATACGTGAATTTCTGTTCTTAACATCAATCATTTTCTCTTCTGTCTTCACTACTTTCAAACTTATTCTTAAATTAATTATTTTCTTTATCTTGTTCAAAGTAATGTATTTTTATAAAATTATTTTAGTTAAATGACTTCAACAATGATATATTTATTATTTTTCTTAATATGTGTATAATAACCTGAATGTGCAATCACGGAAAGAGTAATTTGAAGATTCTAGACATAAAAATATAAGTTTATAAATAACTTTTATTTTTTATTTTTAAAGTCAATTATATTGTAAAAGATTAAGAATATGTTTTAATTATTTTTCACTGCAAATATTTTAACCAAATATTCTGTTATAAATATTTTCGCCACTTTTAAGGAATTTAATTTACTTATATTTATACACACCTTTTAAAGTAAATATACATTTTTTTAAGTTGTAGAAAGTGATGAGAAGATCTTGAAAGAAAAAAATTGTAACATTTAATTCCTTTTAGGTTAATATTTTTTATGTTGTATTATTAATTATTTGTTGGTATCTTAATAAATTTATACTTAATTCAATCTTATAAAATTAATTTGTAAAATAAAGATTATACTTATATATAATCTTATTTTTAATTAATGTCAAATCTCTAACACAACATTTATATAAAGAATGAACATCTTAAATATGAAATCAAATATTTTTAATATAGTATGCAAAAATTTTTAAAAAAATAGAAAAGTTAATTTTGTAATTTACTATCAAAAAATATGAAAAGATCTTTATAAATTATTTTTGAAATTAAATTTAAATTCGAGAGCCAGTTATATATAACAACGATATCAACATTCTACCACATCCATGGTAAGGCACTTTTTTATTAAATGTGTAAAATTGATGTGATCTTAAAAATATTTGTTTTACTCCTAAACTATGCGAAATAAATTGTTTATTAATTATTACCTTTAGAAACTTGAAATACTTAGAAAATATTTTATTTGGGTCTAACGTATATTAACCTTTTTTATGTATTTTCATTTTTTATAATTCCTTTTATAAAAAAAAATTATAGGATTTGACATTTTTTTTGCAATTTTATTTTTTAATAAAGTTTTATACTTTTTTTTATAATTCACGTTTTTTTATATGAGATAGTACGAGAAATTATACTTACAATTCTCTTATACAACACAATTTCTTTATATAACAAGTATAGATAAAATAAACTATACATTATATATTTATATTATGAGCTTTTTGCATGAATTTTACTTTAATAAATATTAAATTTATGTAAAATTTATTTTATCTCAATCTTCTTTTCAAGTAATTAATATTGGATATAAGATGACATATGTATTCAAATAATTATTTTTTAAACTTTATTGCATTTAAATTATTTCTAACTTTTAAGATATAAAATTTAACATGATATATATATATATATATATATATGTGTGTGTGAGAGAGAGATAGGCCGTGTATAAGAACATATACATGATCATACATATATCTAGAAAATTATTGAAAATATAAAGATAGTATAAACATATTATTATATTAAAAATAGAACAAAATTTTATGAAAACATTTGTTATTTATTATTATATGGATAAAAACTTTAATTACCCAACAAAAGACCTAATGTAAAAACAATAATTTTTCAAAATCATTTTATATAAAATTTTCATTTATCAGATAAGTGTGAGATGAAAGGAATTTTGTAGAAAATATATTCCTATCCATTCACTATAAGAAATTTTCACTCCAAAATTGCATCAATGGAAACATGGGACATCCCAATTATTGTATCCAAATAGGAATCTAAATAGATTGAATTATTATTATTATTATTATTATGATGGTTATTGTTGTGGTTTAGACGTGATTACAAAAAATTCAATTGTATTATAAAATTCAACCACTGATGACACGATTAACAATACACCAAGTCTTTATCAAACAACACATCCTTTTAAACTATAAGAGCTTTGCACACCAATAGGTTATTGAAGTAGAAATCAATGTTTTTTTAAAAAAAAAAAAAAAACTTAAATGCTAAATCGAAATTTTTTCAAAGTCTCAAATGAAATTCTATACCTTACACCGCCACAGGTTGTCCAAATGGAACTTAATTTTTTAACTAAAGAACTTAATCTTAATTATTAAATGTTAGGTAAGATTTTATACCCAATAATGTAACAGTAAACATATGATTCTAACATTTTTCCTAACAAAATAACTAATATGTTAAATGAGATTTTTTAAGGAACTTAATTGAAAAAAATATATTAAAAAAACAATCAAGTAGGTCTTAATCTTTTATGAACCAAATTGATTTTCAATTCTTAAATTCACATCAACACAATTTTATTTTATTTTTTATTTAAAACTGGTTGAAGTAGGCACATTGAAATAATATTACTCAATACTGGCCTTTAAAACCTGTTTATATTTAATGTGATTTTTTACATCAGACAATTTACATGTTAATTTAAGTTTTATTCTCCTAAAACATATAGATAATTACATATTAAAAATTTGACATTCATCTCATTTTGTTTAAATATCTGCCATTCGAAATATGCTTAAAGTCATACACCCAAGTCACTGTTTTCAATCCAACATATAAACTATCTTCAACTTCCGACACAAATTTTCATTTATGATCCCTATTGAATATAATAAAAACATGAACTAGATATATGTTTAAATTTTTGCCAAAAACCAAGATCACAATTACATTTCTAAATTTTTAATGGTGGCTTAAATAAAGAGAAAATATCAAAATCTGACTTTGAAATTATAAACTTATTGTTTTTGTTATTTTTACATGAAAAACCTAATTAAGAAAATTAATGTATTAAACATTTTTTATTTAAACAATTCAGAACAAACATTTTATAGATCAATGCATGTTGCAGATTTACCGCGAATTAACATGACATTTATGTTTCTTTTAAAGAAACATAAACAATACCAATGTCTTTTGATACAGTTACTTTTCAGTTGAATCGTAGTTCAAACTCCAATTCAATTCCAGTTCAAATCTGAATTTGATTGGATATTTTAACGAAAAACAAAAACCAAATTAGTGAAAATCTTTCCCTTTTGTAATGATGGTTAAAGGGTCCATGAAAAATTGAAAATAATCCGTGGAACAGAAATGCTCCAAATATACCTTGATATTAATGAATTTGTTGTGTTAACACAAAGGTCAAAATGTCAGAATAAATAACCGTTGAAAACAGAGTATGCACATATATATAGTTCTTCTCTTCCCTTTCCTCATCAACAATCATTGGTCATTCGCCGAATTATCCTATTCAACACTCATTGCCTTCCATCTTTCTCTCTCCTTCCTTTCCTGCGACACATTCCTCCCACAACCTTCACCTTGTCGCGTTAACAGATCGCTTTCCAAATCTCGCCAAGGTACTCCCTTTTCCTCGCCCCAGATTTTGTGTTTGTGACACAAACGTTTTCCCAACTGGGTTTTTCACAAGCTGCTTTAACGTGCCGAATCCGATTAAGATCACGTTTTTCTCGCTATCGGTATTACCAATAAACGATTTGATACATGCCTTTGTTGTTTTTTTTTTTGGTTTTTTGTTTTTTCCGACAATTTGGCAAAGTTTGAGGAACCTGACTTAGTTGTTTTTGTCGATAGATCCCGTAGCAAGTGGATTTGACCCTTTTGTTTTTTTGTTTATTTTTTCCTTCGATGAAGAAGAAAATTAAATTTTGTTTGATGGGTAGAGTTTCTTGAATGAGCAGAAATTGATGGTGTGATGGTCTCTAGTAAGGGAATTGTTTGAATTGAAGGGCTTGGCGCTACTGGATGACTGGTTGTGAGGGACTGTTTAGGGTTCTTATGAAGAGTTCTGGAACTACTGAGTTGAATGCCTTCTACCCCATTAGACCAGAATGCCAAGCTGATGTTCCCGCCCCTCGTTTTAAACCAAGGGTGAGCTTTTGCTTCTCAACCAATGCTTCTTGTCACACTTCTTATTATTGCATAGTTGTTTTATTTTGATCACTAATGCACACAAATTCAATTAATCTTATTTGGAATGATTGTGCACTTGGTAACTCATTTATACAAGTTCAAGATTGAAATTTGTGCTTTTAGGAATTTTGCTATACATAAAAAAGAAAAAAGAAAATCTTGTGATTTACACACTGCATGTTCTGTTTCCACAGGCTGGCAAAACTCTAAGTCAAAGAAGATGGCAAGCATCATTCTCTGAAGATGGTCACTTAGACATTGCAAAAGTGCTACGACGAATTCAGCGAGGGGTAACTTTTATTGTTTACTTGTACACAGCTTGTAATTTTGTTGCTGAATCTATCAGTAATGAGTTATAACGATCTTTCTTTCAGTTTCCTGCCTCTGTGTTTGTGTCTCCATTTGTTTTCGGATTTGCAATCGCTCAGAAAACACTAGTTCTATTACATGATCCTTTCCCTATAGTTTGTAACCAATAATATGTAAACTTTTTGTTGGAGTTAAGTGTGTTTGAGTGCTACGTTGGGTAAGAATGAATAAGAAGAGTAATATATTAAGAGAAAATACCTACAAACTTTTGCCTTGAGATTTTGGGTTGTAAATGGTATGTTGATATATGGGTTTATTCATAGTTCATTGGTTAATATCTACTTCCAGCCACCAAGTCACAGTCAAATAAAGTATACCAGAAAAAGGTTAATTTTAACTTCAAATTAATTTTTAAAAATTAGTGAATACAAAAAGTGTTTGCAAAGCCCATTATCATGGGAACAAGGAACAGGGTAGAGGAGCAAATCGACAGATTTACACTTCTCCGAGCAAACTTGGTGTGATCTCATATGTGCAAGCACACGCCTCTTGCTAATTTGTTCATAAGCTAAAGACACACAAGGTGATTCGTAAAGGCTTGAAAACAGCTAAAATCAAACTACTGGAACTTATAACCTTTTGAAATACTTAGAACCTAAATGGCTAATGGCTATAGTTGTATCCTTGTTGTCATCATTCATTTATCTGGCCAATGCATTTTCTAAGCTTCGCCCAAAGGCTCTTGCTTGAGAATAAAATGATTAGAAGTGTTGTCGAAGTATAAAATTGTTAATGTGTTGTATAGCTATGAGCATAAGCTTGAGAGAGTTGGTTGATGACACACCCCTCCCCGTTCTTCACATGCCTTGAGACACTCTCTATAAAAGATACACCATAAGATGATGATTTGTGATGACCATTTCACGTGCTTTATATAATTTTCATGCAATGTACCTCGAAAAAGTTAAACTCAGTATCATATAATTGTTCAAGTTTTATTCCTTCTGATTTGTGCCTGTACTTGTTTCTATAAATTATTTAGGGTGTCCATCCTTCAATCAAAGGGGAAGTGTGGGAGTTCTTGCTAGGTTGCTATGATCCTAACAGTACACTTGAAGAACGGAATGAGCTCAAGCAACGCAGGAGGTATATTTTCATTTAAATGCTTTTCTACAAAATCTGTGATCTTCCTAAATTCAGGCCTTTGTTCATTAGGAATGCAATTGGTGTTGCTTCTAAGACAATTGATGTTATTGGTGTACCTTTCACTTTGTCTTGTTTAACCTGTGAAAAGGGATCATGTTATCACTTTCCTTGTAGCTAACATATTTGGGAATTAAAACAAATCAAATAGGCGGACAATACTTAGCCGTCATACATGAATTCTTGCTGATGCCATCCTTCCTATTGATCTCTGGCTTGGTGTCTCATAAGATATGAACAAGAAGATTAGTTCTGTTTGCCTTATCTCCCAAAAAATAATCTAGACTACAGTAACTCGAGACTGGGTGACTTCTTTGTATTGATTGAAAATAAACAGAATGACACGTTTCGTAAATTTATTACACAGGGGACAGTATGATATGTGGAAAGCTGAATGTCAAAAGATGGTCCCAGTCATTGGTACTGGAAAATTTATTACTACACCCCTCGTTGATGATGAAGGTCATCCAACAGATCCTTCTCTGGTAACTGTCCAAACTTCAGACAAGAAAGTTTTGCAGTGGATGCAGTTATTACATCAGATCGGTATGTAAATGCTTCTGCAAAAGTACTGTATGCTTTTTCCATTCTGTTCGGTTTTAGTTTTGTTCAAAAGTTTTGCTTCTTGGAGGATTCATGAAAAGTGAGATATGTTCTTGTACTTACAGATTATCTCATAGATCCATGATATAGAAGCTTGGTTGTGTTCATTTTTGTGGGTGTAAGGCCACGATTTTATCAGTACTTTTCACTCAATTAGCATGTAAATTTTAAATGCTAAGACAAATATCCTGATAGTTTATACTTCCATAACTGTAGCTAATTAACAAATTTGGAAGTCATTAAAATGGAATAGCGACCTCAAAATTTTTGATAGTGTAAGTCATATTAAGGCAGAATGTGCCTGATGTCAATGACATCTGTTCCACGGTGTTCACAGCACAAGGTCATATTAAGGCTGTTATTTTTGCTTAAAAGTTGTTTGCTTGTGGTTTATTTATAATTAATTGTTCTAACAAGCAACCAAGGTGGCAATTGATTATTTTTGCATTGTAGGCCTGGATGTTGTTCGAACAGATCGAGCACTTGTCTTTTATGAGAGTGAAGTTAATCAAGCGAAACTTTGGGATGTGCTATCAGTTTATGCTTGGTTGGACAATGATATTGGTTATGTACAAGGTGAATTTTTGTAGTTCTCAATTTTTAGATGTTGAACTGAAACGGCTTTGAGAAGTTTTAGACATTCTCAAAGGGTTGATTTCTTTGCAGGAATGAATGATATTTGCTCACCTATAATTATTCTTATTGAGAATGAAGCAGATTGCTACTGGTGCTTTGACCGTGCAATGCGAAGGATGGTAAGACAGACATAATGCTACAACAAATTTACCTAAAAGTGCTAATTCTATGTATTTCTTGGTTGGATAATCGATAATGAGAAACTGCAATCTAGTGGATACTGCCTTGAAAACATGTTAGAACACATGCTTAATTGTCCATCGGACAGATGTTCTTTTCAGCTTTGATTTTGCTACAATTTTGTGCATGTCAATATTCAGGGATGCTATTCTCACAACTTATTCGTTACTTTTACTTATAGTGGGTGAGTTGAGACTAGAAAAGGAGGGAATTTCTCTAACTTCATTCCTGTTCTATTCGTTTAACATACATGATTTCATTACTTCCTGAAAAGAGTTGTGTGCTAAGTCCTGGAACATAGACTAGACTACTGTTGGGGTTGAAACTGATTCCTCAAGAAAAAGTAGTGGCTTATTCCTTATTCTATTAGTGTTGTACCCAGTCCTTTCTCAAATGCGGAAAATCAATTGACTATTACTGTAGCTAGTTCAAATGAAGAAGTGCTTCTGATTGACTTGGATAATAGTTAGGCATATTCTATCTTGCTGTTAATTTTGTTTTGGTGTGATTTCAATAATTTATTTTTCAATTGCAATTACATTCCTGCTTTTGTTTTCATATTAGAGAGAGAACTTCAGGTGCAGTGCAAGTTCAATGGGGGTCCAATCTCAGTTAGCTACACTCTCACAGATAATGAAAACAGTTGATCCTAAGCTTCATCATCACCTTGGTACGTAAAACTTGTCTGGGAAGCTTCTAATATGCTGAGTTATAGTTTCATAACTCAGATTCTTCTATCTTCATATTTGAACCAGATTCAGCGTCAAATACATCCAAAATCTTGTGAGTTTGTGGAAATATTTCTTTCTTTGACAATGATATTCCGAGATTGCTTAACAGAAAATTTTATAAGTATCTGTCTGATTGTTATTAAAATTCATGGTCCATGGTAGTTAAGGGGACCTCTCTCTCATGAAGGGGACATTGCATGATGAAGCATTCTTCTATACATCGATGTGAAAGAACCAAGAAAGCAACCCTTTCATTTCAATTTCACTTTTTATTTTGCAGAGGATTTAGATGGAGGAGAGTATCTCTTTGCATTTCGCATGCTCATGGTTCTTTTCCGAAGAGAATTTTCTTTTGCTGATACTTTATATCTTTGGGAGGTAAGGATGATTCCAACAACAATATAACTTTTCTCAAGAAATGCATCTTTAAAAGTTGAGAGCTACCATTTCTGGTTCCTCAGCATTTCTTGATGTTATAGAGTACTTCGCATTATAGCTCATTGTTGAGACATAATATAGACTGTTTCCAGTTGATGTGGGGCATGGAATACAACCCAAATATCTTCATAAATTACGAGTATCCTGATGCTAAAACAAAAGGTCCCTCACCAACAAGTGACAAAGTTTTGAAGCAATATGGAAAATTTGAGAGAAAAAATGTGAAGACTGGCCATACAGAGGAAAATAGTGCACTGGCTGTTTTTCTTGTTGCAAGTGTTCTTGAGATCAAGAATAGGCGGATTTTAAACGAAGCCAAGGGTGTCGATGATGTTGTCAAGGTTCTTCTCTCTTTTCCATCTCCCTTATGGATTCATACATAATGTTGTTGCATGTGTTTCTGCATGTATCTCACATGAAACTATCTCTTCAGATCTTGGGTGACATCACCTCAAACCTTGATGCTAAAAAGGCATGCACTGAAGCACTGAAAATTCAGAAAAAATACCTGAGCAAGGCAAGTTCCATTCTTTGTCTTCCCTGGCTGTGCTTAGAAAAATCAGCTCTTATGGGTACACATTGTTGGGAGGAAGGTTCATAAATAATCATTTTATCGTTTTCCCTACAACCAAGAAGTGTGAATTTTGGTAGTGTTTTTTCATGCAGGCAAAGAAGGCATGACAGAGATAACAATAGATTTTCTGTGACTATCTGATGGCTGCTGTGGTTACACGATCTTCTGAGGTTTCACTTGCTCTTCACACACCATTGTTTTCTTTCTTTCATTTTTTTTTTTTTCTTCTCTCACTGGTGGCTAGCAGTTCACTGTTCCATGCTTTGAAAAATATTTCTATGTCGATGTTGCAAGATCTAGAGAACAAGAAAACCTCAACTGTAGATACAAAATTCATTTATTTGGTGGAATTATTTGTTGAAATGAACTTTGAACTTAGGATATGATGTAAATGATCTAAATTCTCTACAACTAGGTCGATTTTAGTGAGTTGTATATTATAATTTTTTATTTTCTTTAATATTTGTAAAGGTGTAATTGATTGATATATTTAAAAAAAATGAAGGGAAGCATATATGATGGGTGGCTCACTCGAGTTTAAATGAGAGAGTAGTAGACAAGTGGTGGAAAAAAAATGTCATTTCTATACAAGCTAATAGGTAATAAGTTAATTTTTTATAACATTACAAGGAAAGGAACTTTTAGTATGGCTAACAAGGAAAAGTTAATGTTAATTAATTAAAATTATCAAATTTGTATCACATATGCAACGTGTTCTAAAAACATGAACATTAATTGATTAATGTTAATTTTTAAATGTTAGTGTTAACGTAGTTTATTATATTCGTTTTCATCTCCAAGACAAAAAACAAATAATTAAAATTGTGTGAGATATTTTGTAATAAAATAAACTAGTATTACCTAAATCGACAATGTCTTAAATAAATATAAATATTAAAATAAAATATTAAAAATAAATATATTAAAATAAATTTAATTGATACTAAATTAAATAAATTAAACTATAATCAATTATAATAACCTAAATAAATATAAATAAAATTAAACAAAGTTAATATCATATAGATTAACTCTAACTTTAAAATATTTACTTTTATCAATTCTTTATTCTAATTTCTAAGTTAGAATCACCTTGCGTCACATATTTCACAATAGTTAATTGTCAAGATTTTTGTAGCGAAAATATATTTTTTGATATAATATATAATAGATTTTGATAAAAATAATTTTTGGTTGAAACAATGCAAGGATAGGTTATACTTTGTTAGATTGTTTTGTGGATGAATTGAATGCATTTGTAGCGGTTGGGGAATTACAAAATGTTGTTGTTTTGGTACAACTTGGTAAGGTGAAGATTTTTGAAGATAATTATTTAAAAATAATTTGAAAAAAAAAGTCCTACATAAATAATTTATTGAACCTTTAAAGATAATTAGTTAGTGTGTTATGTAAACAATATAAAGTTGCAAAATTATATGAATTGCACAAAATTAGTATTTAATTCGTAATGAGACGAGCCATAATCTTCGAAGCAGACCATTTAAATTGAGTTGGAAAGTATTTAAAATGAAATTAATAATAATATATTTGCTAACTTGGTATGGAGTCACGTCAAGAGTCACTCAATCATTTCAGACAATTGATTTAGTATTCAAAACTATTGTAGTAGTTTTTTTAACGGGAGTTTAGATCAATTGTTACTATCAACTAATGTAATATATAAATCATTTAAACCTTTTCCTTTTATCTGTCTAGATTAATGGCTTGTTCATATATTTACATATTTTGTAAATTAAATTTGTTTGAACTACAATTTTAATTAAAATAAGAATTTTAATTAAATTTGTTTGAACTACAATTATATTTACATTTAAAATTATTATTTTAATTAAAATTAAGTTTAATATATTAATTAACATTAAAATTTAGGTTTAACATTATAAATGAGATCTAAAGTTTAGTTAAAGTAAACATAGAATTAATATTATAATTAAAAACAATTATTATTAAGTAAATTAAGACTCAAATTAGGAAGATGATTAGAATTTTAAGGACTAAACATTAGATTTAATTAAGATTAAAATTATTATATCGAATCAAGATTATAATTATTATTACAAATAAGATTGGAATAACATTATATAATGAAAATTAAAAATAGATTTAAATTTATTTAAGCTAAATTAAGATTAAAATTAAAATTATATCATGTTAGAATTTTAATTAAGTTAAGTTTAAAATTGCTATTAAAAAGTAAGACTATTAAGATTTAGATTTCATGTTTTAAATTAATTTAAGTTACATTAAAATTAAAATTAATATTAGATCATGTAGTACAAAGTAATTAAAAGTGTAAAACTTTAATATTAGTTATATGTTAAATTTAGTATATTTTTGTTGTTGTTGTTTGATATTCCTGTTTGTATTAAGTTGGTGGTATTAGATATCATAATACCCGTATTTGTCTCGTCAAGAAACAAGTAATTAAAATATTTATATTACTCACGGGTTCGTTAAGAATATTTATTTAGTATCCATGATAAATTTTATCCACAAATATTTGCTGAGATTTTTTTCATTCATAGGAGACATCTACACCAAATATAAAACCGACGAAAATACTTATAAATAATGGAGGTAAAAAAGAAAAATTGAATGGGCGGTCATTTATTAGTTTAATATAATAAAGGTTAATTTGTGATTAGTTTAATATAATAAAGGTTAATTTGTGATGTTAGTAGACTTAAGGGGGAATGATTTCTCAAGTTCATAGGTGAAAAATGACTTGCAACGTGTTGAAAAGAGACCATATGATTTATGAGATAAATTGTGAAAGTAGTTTAATGGATACTGGACAATATTTTTAATTTATGTTCAATTTTTGATGAACAAGTAGTGTATCATAATATTTTGATACAGGTTTATATCAAAATTTAATGTTTTGATATGTTTTATTTATTACATTGTGACTATTATTGTTGTATGCTTATATGTGATATTTAGTTATGCTGATATAATTTTGTAATGATGCAACTAGAAAATCTTCATTGTGGTTGCAAACGTTTTTAAACTAATATTCAATATTTATAGTTATATTTTCAATATTAACAATACTGCTATCTTAACAATAACCTTATTTTCAATATTTATGTTAATGTATTTTTCTTTTGTTATGCTATGCATGCATAAACATTACGCGGTGGTTGCAGACTTCAGTGTTGGAAACTAAAGAAACGAGTGAGAATAAGGAAAGGGTGAAGAGATTTGGAAAGATGTGTATGAGTTTTGGATTTTAGGTATGATTAGAAACCAAAATTAGAAGGAGTGTAATGTTTTGATGAAATGTTCTAGAAGGATAGAAGTGGAAAAAAGGAGTGTAGGTAGACGGCGTTACAAGTCGCTTTCTACAACACGACACACTAAGTCGGCGAGTGCGGCGCACCACTGTCGCCTCTTTCCTCAGCAGGTTTTTGTCTCTCTTTCTCTCGTCTTTTTCCTCTGCCTGCTCTCTTCTGCCCCCTCACTCTACTACCCTTCCACATACTAATACCAAACCGACAACCTCAAAACAAAACATTCTCCCCAACAAGAATGGCTGTCTTGTCCATACTCCTTTCTCTCCTCCTCACAACCACCCTCTTCTCTCTCTCCCACCAGCAACCTCCTCTCCACTCCTCCGAACAACAATCACTCTACCACATTCTCCACTCCCTCAACCCCACCATTCCCTGGCGCACCCTCTACCCCGACGACCTCTGCCTCTCCGCCCCACACGGCGTCGTTTGCGACTACCCAACGCAACTCAACCAAACGCCCCACATCGTTCAACTCAGCTTCGGCTACGTTTCCGACGAAACCCCCAACCCTCCATGCTCCCCTAACGCCACCCTCAACTTTCATCTCTTCACCTCCTTCCCCTACCTTCGCAAACTCTTCTTCTACAATTGCTTCAACCACACCCCTCTTTCTCTCCCTCCATCCCTCTCCTTCCCTTCCTCCCTCCAGGAACTTGTTTTCATCAACAACCCGTCTTTCATTTCGCCTCTCGCTTCTCTCTTCCAAAACCTCACCTCTCTCCGCAGACTTGTTTTGATCGGAAACGCTTTTCACGGCCACCTTCCGTCTCAGATTGGTGCCCTTCTCAACTTGGAAGAGGTTACTTTATCCAGAAACAACCTTAGCGGTGAAATTCCTTCCAGCTTGGGGCTCCTGAACAGACTCAGAGTTCTTGATCTCAGTGGGAACAAGTTTGAAGCTTGTTTACCCGACTCGCTTGGGAATCTCTCTCGGCTTTTGAAGCTCGATTTGAGCTTCAACGCTTTTGGTTGCAGAATCCCTGAGAGTTTAGGAGGGTTGCAAAGTTTGGAGTTTTTGGACTTAAGCTTCAACCGTTTCGGAAGTTTCGGTGTGCCTTTGTTTGTAGGGGAGGTCCCAACGTTGAAGGAAGTGTATCTGAGCGGGAATTCTCTCTCCGGGGCGATTCCGGAAATATGGGAAAATCTGGGGGGTATTGAAAGATTGGGGCTTTCAGAGATGGGGCTGGTGGGGAGCATCCCTGTTTCAATGGGGGTGTATTTGAAAAATTTGTCTTACCTTGGGCTTGATAACAATAACCTTGATGGGCCTGTGCCCACTGGGCTTTTGGAGTATGGTGGTGAGATCAACTTGGAGAACAACAATTTGAGTGGGAGAGTGAGACTGTCAAGAGGAGAGGGACAAAGGCTGAAGCTGAAGGTGGCAGGGAACAGAGGGCTCTGTTTGGACAATAAAATAGGGGGTGAAAGTGGTGGTGAGTTGGGTCAAGTCAAAGCCTGCAAGAAAACTGATGTTCCTGATGCTGTCGTTTTCAGTGGGGCTTCTTCTCTGCTGCGGTTTGATTCTCTTACCTTGCTGGTTGGTCTTGCTTCTGTCGCTGTTGGGGTGGTTGTCTTCACGGCATTTTGAGGATGCTTTCGTTGGTTCTTAAGTGTAGAGAATAGGTTTTTGTCTTTTTTTGTCTCTTAGACTTAAGGAGAAAGTTCTTTTTGACCAGTAAACAACAAAAAGACATGTTTATTTCTGACCACCAAACCTTTTTTAATTGACATTGTAAAAGTTGAATATATAAATTATTTATTTTATGCTTACTTAGTTAAACCATTACAGTGTTGTTAACATTTGGTTTATTGGAGTGCATGTGTAACTATATATGTTGAATATGGTTTCCTCTACAAGTTTTATTTGACCGTAAGAAGTGAAGGGCAATAATGATAATGAGAGAGTTGGATGAAGAAAAGGGTGTAGTGAGTAATAATTGATTCTTAACATTGGAGCAGGAAGCTATAAATTTTATGATTTGCAGTGACACGACAGAAGCAACAAGGATGACAATGCATGCTAATCCATATTATTCCCATCTCATTTATTATGTCCTATTACAAAATTCCACCCTGGCAACGCCACAGATTATACACACTTTTGTTCATTGTAGTGCCAATGTTTCTTTGGACAAAAATGGAATCTCCATATTGTATCTTTTACTTCTTTGCATGCCTTTTATGTTATAGTACGCCAGCTGTAAAAATGATTCAATGAATTTATAGCTAACTTAATACATAGTTAATGATTAAATCTTAATCAACGTATTTAAAGAAAACTATCTACTATAAACACTACTACGAATACGATTTATTGCTAACAAAAAGTCAAATTTGTTTTCGGTTTTTATGTTACATTTTATTTTATTCCTGTATGAAACACCAACACAATAACTGGATTTCCATTCCACGCATAACCACGTTTAAAACGAACATGTTGATATTAATCTCAAAAAAGAAAAAAACTATTGGAACCAGAATGAACAAGTTGACTGATTGGTGCGTAATTACATATGAGCAATGGGTGATAGTACAATACTCTCTATATAGAAGGCCAAAAAAGATACGAAATGAAGAAACGACACAAATAATAATAATATAGTAATAAATATGAAAAAGGGGTGAAGGAAGTGTTCTTCTAGTTTCAAGAGTTATCTGTACACAACACTAAACTAATAGGGTAAAAATAGAGCAACATTACAGCAAAAGATCACGTTCAGTTTCATCAAAGGTGGTAATTGGGCTGTTCCTGGACTTGGGTTGGGCCGGGGATCCAGAATCGGAAGCGGATTGGGCTTTGGATCTCAATTTGGATGAGACGCCACTAGAATTCTCCTTCGTCTTCTGGCGACGGGACTTTTTAGGAATACTATTATCCGGTGAGGGTAGGGTAGAAGGTAGTTGATATGGATCTGGGTATTCGGGTATTCGGGTGGAGTTGGGCTCATCTTTGGGCTTGTTCGAAGATTTCCTTGTTCGCGGTTTGTTTGACTTTTCCCTTGTCGGAGAATCCGTTGACTGTCTTTTCGATGCCTTGGGTAAATCCGCTGAATCTCGAGTAGTTCTTCTCTTTGATTCTATGTACAAGCAAACATTTTTAGCAATGCAAATTCAATCATGCCAATAATAATAATAATAATAATACCTTAATGGATTTGTTCTACTAAACTAAATTAATAAAAAATGTACCTTCGGGTACTCGTTTAACTCCATTGTCTTGTGCTTTATTTTGAACATCTACACCTGGAGAAGTTTTAAATTCGTTCATCTGAAAAACGTAAACGCAAAATCATTTCTTTTTAGGTAACACTAATCCATATATTCTACAAGATCAAATATTGATGATTAACAATTAAGAAACTGATTAAGAAAATTGAGAATTACCCAGCTGGGAGAATTTACAGAGGGTCCGTCCCACCCTATATGAGCCACGTGTTTTACATCTGTGGGATATCCGATCTGTATTTCTTGTTCTTTTTCACTCTCTGTAATTTCACATTTTTTAAAAAAAATTAGCGTAGATAAAAAATAATAATTTATACTAACAAAAAGGCATTAATTAGAAATGTAATAATAATTAAATCACTTACCAAATATTTGAGTAAAGTATCTGAAGCCTTTAAGAATGCCCTTCACCTTGCCGCCGGACATGCTCAACTCAGCAAAATTTGATGCGTTTGAATTCTCTTATGGAAATTTACAATGATGTGCTTGTAATTAGTTAGCTTCAAGTAAAATCTGGAAGATGATAAACCAACATTGATTTCGATGGGTCCACGACAGAACAACTTTGTCTGTTGAACATTCAAGAATGCGTGTATGCTGGAATTGAAGAAATGATCCCGAGAGAACCCCTCAAAGGATGGTACGAGGTATGTGTTTTTGGGTTGTTCTTAGTGTGTGCAAATATGGGTTTCCACTTGTTTTGGCGTTCGAAGAAAGAGAATGGAAATGGTTCAAAAACTTTCGGCAGTTTTTGACAAAAGTGTCACGAAGATGGCAATGGAGAGAAAAGGGCTGAATCTAACTAACATTTCTGTTCAGAGAATGCCCATCTTTGATTTCCTTCCATTGTTGGTTGGTTGGTTTTTCCACACAATTAAAGCCAGAAGCTTATCGAAATTTGAGGTGTGACAATCAGAAGTAATATAAAGCAAAATTAAGGGAAACAATTTCAAGATGCTAAATTTAAGAACCCTTTAACAGGTCATTTGTACAAAAAATTAACCCCACATCGATGGAAAATAGGTCATTGGATATTCCTCATTCCTAAATTCGTGGAAATTGCCTTATTTCCATTTTACAATTATCTTGTGTGAAAAAAAAAAAAGTAACAATACAGTTATACTCTACTTAAATTATATTTTTCAATCTACTCCATATCACAGATAGATACTATGTGCATAATCTAATAAACTACGCCATAAATTAGGATTATGTTACTTATTATCTAATGCCTATTTTTATCTAGTCTCTAGATGCATGATATATTGATGTATAATCTAATGAGACTGTAGGAGTGAGCAGTTACAGTCCAGATAGAATAAATATTATTACCTTAATGATATTTAATATTATTCCACTTAGCACATCTTTTTTTAGTTCTCAACATACACTTTCACGCTAATTAATTCAAGATTGTTAATCTTACAAATTACCCAGCCTTCTTAGAAGAAATTATTGGTTTCCATACAAAAAAGAAAAAAAAAAACATAGTTGTATTAAACTAAACTTGAAATTTTAAAATTCAATATTAATTACAACATTAGCTGACATTATTGAGAGACATTTGACTCTTACATCTCGTCAGAAAGACTTTCACATAAGAAACTTCTGTATAATGGTTTGGTTATAACATCGCTTGTAGATTTATTGTTTTTATATTATTTGTATGTTAAAAAAAGTTAACCATTTTTTTACAAATTTTCTTATGTTAAATTTGTTGGTTTAAACAATTAATTTCAACCTTGAGGTTGGGTTAGACCGGTGTTACGACGCATTCCTGGACGTACCTTTACTATACTTCACAAACTCAATCAAGAGAGTAAAATCTCATTTTTTTTTTGTTTTGTCCTTTTTGGATCCAAGGAAAAAAAGTTCCCCTTTCTTCTCTCATTTGTGCTTTCTGCTATTTGGGTTCAAGCTTGTTCATTAATAATGGAGATAGAAGGTTAAAAACCTAATTGATCAAGAAAATTTAAGGAGTGTAGTTTGGATTTTAAGTTATTTTAACTGTTGTGTCATGTGCTTATATTATAAATAGAATTGTTTTTATTAAAATTTAGATTATGAAGATATGAATATTATGTTAAGTTAGAAAAATTGTCGGGACAAATGCTTACCGGTCAAAATGTGGATTCTTGTATGATGTAGTTGATTAAACTAATTTGTTTTGATCGTAAATTTTTGAACTCCAATCACAACTCGGTTTACATTTGTTAAACTTTAGGTGATTGCTTAGTTTTAGGGTATAAACAAATTGTGATTGATCCATAAATCCATTTAATCCAATCTACCTCAACTACATTTCATTTTTCTTTGTCGACATGCTCATCTCATTGTTTTAAATAATTAGTCATTTTCTAATTTCAATGACAAATGGGTATTTATTTATTATTCTAATTTAATTAGTCGGTGTTATCTCATTGTTGCATAACATAGTTTAATTTTATTAACAGAAGTAAAATAGTCATTTTTTCTTAGTTTTCTATTTTCCATTTTAAAATTTCAAACATTCTATTTTTTTAATTAGTCAATCCTATTAATCAACCCAATTAAGATCATATTGGATCGCTTTAAAAAATAATAAACCTGTATTATATTTTACTGATTGGATTCTAAATTAATCAAAACTGAGTGGAACTTAGTCCATTTACACCCTTGGCTAACTTGATATGAATTAACAGACATGTGTAAAACATAGTTGTTTCTGCTGTTAATAATGACAACCCTTATCACATGACTTAAATACCTTGATTGAAGCTATATTTATTGCAATTTTACATGACATTCAATTTCGATTTTGAATTGACAAGAACAACCCCTATCATATTGGTTTAGAAAATTAACTTGTATCCTTGAAAGTGTAACTTGCATTTATGTCGTATGCTACATTTAGTCATATTTTACGTTACTACAACAACTTTTCCTTTTTTTTTTTATTTCAGCTGATTTAATTTTGAGCCAACAGAATACAAGAAAAACATTTGTCATTAAACATTCAAAATTGAATAACCTCAATTTAAAAACAGGTTTTGGCCTCTTAAGGAACAACCATGTCTAACAGATAAACAAGTATTTCCATGTTATTTGCATAATATAGAGTAAAGAGAATTCAACCGGGAAAAATCAGAAAGAATGGGACCAGTATCTTGAATTGTGAGAGAAGCAAAGAGCAAACCGCGTGCACCAACCCAAACGAACTACAAGTTGGAAATCACTAAATTATTGGAAACGCTTTGATAAGCACTGCAGCTTCAATAAGACTTCTTGCATCAATCCCTTTCCCGTCAATATGTTTTAACACGAAAAATAATGTTATGACTACCGAATTTTAAATCTGAGCAGAAGCAACTCTTCATTTGTATGCAGCTTTCACTGCTTTTTGGGCAGCATCATCTAAATCTTCAGCCGTTATCAATGCCATACCACTTTCCTGTTTAACCATTGATAATAAAAAACATACTAAGCAGCTCTTCAATAACACTTTTCCTAATATTATAATTAACAAATCTAACATTTACCTTCAAAATTCTTTTTCCTTGATCTACATTGGTGCCTTCCAGTCGAACAACTACTGGTACTTTCAGTGCAACCTTGAGAACAATGGCAAGAAAAGTTGATGCTATTATAATATCAGGATAAAATAGGTATCGTGTTCAATCCCTATTTTTTTTTCAAATAAAAAGAGATCGAGAACAACGATATTAGTTCTTTATGTCAAATTTTATTTCAAATATTGCAATATCCACAATTTACAACATCATCATAGACAAAAATTGAAATGTTAAAAGGCGTCAAATTAAAGAATCTACATTTTCTTGTCTTCATCTTAGTCTTTCAATATCAAAAAGATCGAAATAAAACCATAGTCTAAACTGCTAACGAGGATAAGATTAAAAAGCTAATCTGAACAGATAAATAACCATCTTCGTTTTCATTAATATAATAGCACAGAAGAGGAACAAAACTGGTTTTTAAAGACAGTTTTTTGTTTTTCTTTTATTTTTGTTTTTGGAAATAGAGGGAGAGGAGATCGATATAGTCATAGCTTTACTAACCTCTTTTGCAGCATTCACTATTCCACTTGCTATAACATCACACTTCATTATACCGCCAAAAATATTAACCAAAATTGCCTTCACTTTGTCATCAGCAGTCAATATTTTAAATGCCTCAATCACCTGAATTACATAATTGCATTAAATATGAACAAAAAATCATAAGATGGAGATTATTCATATTAAACAAATTTTTTAATTGTCTTTTTGGAGTAAGTCTAGGTTAATGCACCAACAGATTATAAATTGATCTGATAAAGGACATAAGAAAAATTATGTTGAATCATAATGGTTGATAGTAATACCAACTTCGAGACCTTACCTGACCTTCAGAGGCATTCCCACCAACATCCAGAAAATTGGCAGGAGTACCCCCATGTAATTTAATTATATCCATTGTGGCCATTGCCAACCCTGCTCCATTCACCATGCAGCCAATTTCTCCATCTAACCCAATATAATTTAAGTCTGCCTTTGCAGCAGTCACCTGCTCAAATATAAAAGCGACAATGTTACACGCAATAAAGAAAGTAGATTCAAGGATATAAGGGCTTAATAAACCAGTCACAAATAGATCGCGTGCAACCTGGCATTCCCATATAGAATCTTTGCTAGGAAGAAAAAAGAACTACGTACTGCAAATACCATGAAGACTACCATTAAAGATATAGACATAATAAAATAAACATTCATAATTTCCCTTCATGATAATAGGTAAGGAGGAGGTGTACATATAACCTAAAAGGTGCCAACAATTGAATAATGACCATACAGGTGTCATCATTTGGCTTTAGTGAATTTAAATAAAAACTAAATAATATTAAAACAATACCCTAATACTCTTACGTCTTAACCCCATCCAATAAATTCCCTCAACCATTTAGGTTTTATGAAATTTCTGGGGGCCTTCCTAAACCATCCTGACAATCTCACTGTCTTACCATAAGTATATCATAAACTTAAGTTCCACATACATATCAAAAGCAGCATAGTGCCACAAAAGAAATGTGTGTAGCTACATGAATAAGGCTGACGTGTATATGGGACAGGCTGAACTGGGTTTCTTAACATGAACCCATCCAACATATGGTCAGGCCGATTTTTTGCCTGAACACAGGCCCAGCCCGATTAATAACCTGGCCAACCTATTGAGACAAAACATAAAAAATTGAATATTAAGCATGCTGCTATTGCATATCTATGTCTTAAAATTTAGAAGTAGGAAAGTAAAGCTAAGGAATGTTACAAAACAAAGCATATCAATATAAATATATTATCATGTCATGTAAAAGGTATTATTTTAAGTCGAGAACTTTCTTAGTTATCACTAATTACAAAAAATGCTTACTATGGCATTATGCCAAGTCGGGCTTACTTCAAATATGTTTTGGATCTAACCCAAAAACACACTATACCTAATTCTTAGAACCCAAGGCATTTCAATTAAATCTCAGCTGGGTTGAATCCCCCATGGCTCAAGTGGCAGAGAAGGAGTGGGTTTAGGCATCATATGATCCATCCCCATGTAAGGTAAAACACAAACAAAATAAGAAGTAAACCTCTCGAGGGTCCTCTTGCGTTGTATCACGGAGAGCAAATATCTCTTTTTGACGATATGCAGCATTATCGTCAAAATTCAACTTAGCATCAGCAGCCACCAATTGGTTATCAGCAGTCTCTGCTATGGGATTGATCTGTTCAAAAAAATCAATTTTTTATGGGACATTCTTCATAAAATAAACTTGTATAAAGTCAGACAACTAAAACTTGCTTATGCTTACTTCCAAAAGAGTGCAGTCACAATCAACAAAAAGTTTATACAAATTCTTCACTTGTTCGATTGACTTGTTTCTATCAGCACCTTTGGGAGCCAAACCATCAACAACTTTTGCAGCACCTTCATCGGTAATTCCTTCAAAAACATCGACAGGTACCTACTAGAAAGAAAGAGTGCATCAGGTGTCTTGCAAAGAAGACTGCTCAGGCAAAAAATTAACCATCACAAGAAAAACCGTGGATAACAAACCTTTATAATCATGTCAGGAAATTTCTCAGCAAGGTCTTCAATGCTGGTTCCTCCTTTGCTACAAGCAATTATAATCTACAAAAGAAAAAAAACATAAAAAGAAAATAATTGCAATAAGCAATATAACAGTTTATCAGTTATAAGAATTTAACTGTGTACATAAAGCGAATCAACGATAACATATTGAAATAGAAAACTTACTGGACCAGCAGTTGTACGATCCAGGGTTATAGCAAAGTACATCTCATTTACAAGAGAAAGCTTTTCGCACAAGTAAACCTGTGGAACATGGAAAATGCAGAGTTAAACAAACAACCCCCTTTTTCTGAATATTTCTATATAAATGAATTGAATGATACTCAAAATAAAACAAGATAGCCACGGCCGTTGTGCATCCAGTTTTCAAAATAAAGAAACTATGAGCATTGCATAAGGTATTTGAATCTCCAATTGGGTATTATTCACACGAAATTTACTTTTATTATCAATACAGCAGGTTAGGAATCAAATGGAACAAGTGTTCAGCACAATTGGTTATTAATTGATAGCTTAAGTAACAATTGATAGAAATTCAGTCAACCAGTTCAAGGACTAAAAGTCACACGGGTTCATCAGTTCAACTGCCAGACTACACCAGTACATGTGTTGAAATAAACCTACATAAAACCGGACTATAACTGTGAAGTAACAGAAGTAATGAATGGAAGCACCAAATTATCTCTGAAGATATTACAGAAACAAGACCCATTGGAGACTCAAAAGAGGTTGGCAATTTTTTCCATGAAGAAAACAAACATAACTACTCAAGCGTTACACATCTGTGAAGGTTTATATCATTACATTGCCAGACCAAATGTTCAATTTCTAGAAATGAAAATTCCTGGCATATACATACAAACTAAAAATGCTAGCATATTTGCACCGAGAATGGTTGAATAATTTCAAACCTTGCTAACTATTTTGCCCTGAGGACCAGTTTGTTTGGTAACTAGTATCTGTCCAAGCATCTTCCCTGAAATAATAATAATAACAACAATAATGACAATGAAGCAATGAAATAATAATAGTACTACGGAAAAATATCACTGAAAATCGTATTATAGAGTACTACATCCAACATGAATTCAATTTCATAAATCAATGCATATGAGCACGCCATATCATAGGGCATAGTTTTGTATTGAAAGCCAAAAAACAGAAAATGAGAACAAGGAAATTGCAATTAGAGGAATAAAGGGGGAGACATGCATTACCAGCTATGTCTTCAACCTGGTCAGTCTTAACAATGTGCACTCCTCCCTTAAGGCCACTTTTAAAAGTCCCCAAGCCTCTTCCACCAGCTAAAATTTGACTCTTAACAACCAACTGCACAATAATCCCAGTTACAACGTTTGTCATCATAGTCACATACAATTTATCCCAGCCAAGACATCATATAACGTTTCCAGACGGAAAACTTGCAGAACTAAGGTTTCTATTGTTACTAAAGGAATTAATAGAAACACAGAATTTTTCTGAGAGCATCAAGCTGCGACATTGATTACCTCTTTTTCATTAGGAAAAAAGTCCTTAATGGCCTTTCTGGCCTCTTCAACAGAGGAAACAGCGACGCCCCTTGGAACGTTCACACCGTGTTTGCTCATCAACTCAGCGCCCTAGTTTTACGGAAATTCAATAGTCATTAAAAGCGATGCTCGCTCAATCAGTAAATCAAAGAGCTTCGAGAAATAAACATCCACAATTTCACAAATTATATATTGAAGGAACTCCAGATCAGAGAAAGTATTAATCATCATTTGTTAAAAACAAAGGCATGAAAAGAACAGATTCCGCGAGAGGCATCTCTGGGAACAGATTCCGTGAAGCTCGGAATTGATATGTAAATCATAATAATACCGATAACGATGAGAAAGGATAAGAGAGATCGACCTGGTACTCGTGGATGTTGAGGCGGCGGAGTTGGTGGTGCTGCCATTTTCCGGCGACGGAGAGGGAGCGAGAGACGAGCTTGTTGAGCAATCCCCTGACCATTGTTGTAGCGAATGTGCAGATCGGAGAGTGGCACGATGAAATGGAATTGGATTCGTTGGAACAGTGAGAAAACTTCTGCCTCTTATGCTCCCTTCAACGTTCAAACACTGCGCAGTCTGTGGCAGACGCCAAGACCCTAGCAATTCTTTTTTTTTTTGTTTAAAAAAAGAAAAGCAAAATTTCCAATTACCGTATGTATAAACGTATTTTTTTTTTAATAATGTATAACCTTGTAGTAACTCAAATACAGTAGTACAGTATATCCTATACTACAATTATTATTGTGTATACACAATTTTACTCTTTATTAAATTAAAAAAAATTATTATTTAATAAAATATATAATACTGCAGTATAATTGTTTAGTTAAAAATAATTATATAATTAATTCAACTTTTACTTTTATAAATTATTTATTTTTATATTTTTGAAATTATATTATTTTAATATAATAAAATATAGATACTCTAAGATATGTATTTTTACTAATGGTCATAAGAATACTACGGTTTTTACCCTAAATTACAACCACATTATTATGAATTGGAAAAAGTAGCGCAAATATATACGTGGTCGGTGTATATATAATTCTAAAAAATATAGAAAATAAATAATCTCTTAAAGATAAAAATTGAAAAACTATCTAGTTATTTTTAATAAAGAAATTATGTGAAATAAATGGATTACATAATTATGTTTATCAAATAAGATTATTTTAATTTAATGAAGAGTATAATTCTAATTAATATATATATATATATATATATATATATATATATATATATATATATATATATATATATATATAAAAAAAAATTTATATATATATATAT
>Ga0099824_1001433_pt1 | contig 33432 bp, 16 predicted proteins | sample SiratrowhiteBW_FD_76837 | JGI IMG/M metagenome (GOLD analysis project Ga0099824, IMG submission 76837) | Root nodule microbial communities of legume samples collected from California, USA - Siratro white BW | ecosystem: Host-associated > Plants > Roots > Nodule | place: USA: California... | reverse complement strand
TGTCTGTTTTTTTTCTTCAATAGTAGTTCATCACAATCAAATGACAAATTTATGAAGTTACCACTATTCATTCGAAACATTCACATTTGAATACATACAGTTATTTAACATTAATATATTAATAATTCTAGTGTAAAAATTTTGTATTCTTAGAAAAAAATTAATATTGGCAATTAATACTTCTTCTTCGATGTTTCCAAATTAGATGTAAAGTATGAAATTAATTGTTTAATATGTTAAGAGTTTAATAAATAGTATACATTTTCAATGCAAAACATTTTACAGTCAAAACCAATTAAAAATTATTTTGATGTAACCTTTAGAAGAATTGTAATTGAAGTTAAAAAAAATATTACATATAGTAGTTTGTGATGAAATAGATGCAATTTTTTTCTCATATGTTAATTAAATAGGATAAACAGTTTTAAAAGTGTAATCAATAGTCAAACATGTTATTTTGATACTATAAAACAAACCACTTGGTTCATAGTTAAAAGTTAACAACTATTATTTTCTTAAAAACAAAAAAACTGTTACTGATATGGCGAGTAAGTCATCATTAATATGATGGCAATCATTAACAGCTTAGAATGTGGCCAATAGGAGATGTCCCGTCCTAGAGAAAAAAAAAAGGTAGGGTTAGCTTCAATTAATAGTCTATGAATCCCATACGCAGAAGGGAGACCAATTCTAGCTCTAGATAGGTAGATAGATGCGCAGTGTGAGGGTAGCTTTTCAAAATAAAATTTATGAAAATAAACATTTAGAATTATACACTCTGTCACTATATTTTATGTGATTTATAGATATGGTGGAACGTGCATAGAAATTAAGTAAAGTAAAGAAGAGACAGAGAGAGGAAGTACAGAGAAGATTCAGACAAGGAGGTTAGTGAGTTCACCTGATCCACTCGCAACACTGACATCCCATGAGAACATCACATTTCAATGATTCATTCATTGTTTTATTGTTACATGGAGCAGCCTCTCCTTCACTAACTTACTCAGTGTGCCAACTTTTTTGTTGGACCCATACATATGGTGGGGCTTCAGAGTAAAAACCGCATATATGCGTTCGAATCAGAAAAAAGAATCTGAAATAAATCAGAATCAGAACCAAACACAACACAGAACACAGAACACAACACAAGCTTCCCTCAAGGCTCAATGATCTGCCGTCCAGTCAATCCAAGACCCCAGAACAGAACTCCACTGTGTAATCAATCACCTTTACAGGATGCCTCCCCCACTAACCTTGCTCACTCATACTCACATCAAATGCTTAAAGACTCACACAATACAATACAATACATATATCCACTAATTACTTTACCAACGCAACATTATTAGATATCACAATTTTGGTGGAAAGCACAGTCTCACACTTGGTAGCTACTTTCCATTCTCTATTCCTTTCAGCCTCAAAGTGATCTGCTAGCATGCTTTGGTCTTTTCATGATCCAACTCAGGCTTTTCTTTTTCATTTTTTTACCCTTACTTTGTGGCCAAGTACACCGTGGCTTTATGCCTGCTTGCTTACACATCCATGAATCTGAGGGACCCAAGAGATTTTTTCCTCTCTTCAAATAAAAAATAAACGAAAAGTTATCTACTTGAATTTATTCGCATTATTATATTATAAGAACCATGTGCATTTATTTATGTTTAAAGGGTGATGCAAGCATTGCGTCACCCTCTCGCTAGCGTTGGAGAATGACTGACACCGTCGAACACTACAACGTTGAACCACGGGAATAAACGTGAATAGGTTACTCCGTTGTTAGCAATGGCATAAATTCTACCACACGTCTCAATCACCTTCCATTATGATCCATTACAGAACGACGAATGCCCCGAAAACCAGACATAACAGGAGTGGGATCCTCTTCTCCTGTGTTTCAATCATACACTTCCTGTTTTTTACTTTTCCAAGTGCAGTACTTCAATTCCAACTCCAACCCTTCATCGTCAACGATCAATCAAAAGCTAACACAAACTCACCAAATTCCTTCTTATCATCCCTTCCCGAAAATTACAAAATTATAACACACCTCCATCAATCATGCACCCTACCAACTAAACACCAACACCCCCCTTCAAAATCATGATAAGCTGATAACGAAAGCTTAAAAAAATGGCAATCAATAAACTTGAGCTCTTGTCATCCCCGACTTTTATTCAAAAGGGTCTCACTTAGTCTCAAAATCACAACGTATTATCATCTCATTATTTCATATTCAGCTACTCAGATACAAACCGAACTCTTCAAACATACACGTATTCCTATAGTTTTAACCCTATATGATTAAGAAAAAAGAAATGAAATTATTTAGTTGAAATTTGAAAAATGGGTTTTGAAGTTTGGAAGATGGAAATATATATGTTGGTATAATATAATATAGGGAGAGGCTTAAGATATTGAACAGTTGAAGAAGAAGATGAAGAAGAAGCGTTTACAGTAGTTATATATCAGGTGGTGACTCGGAAATGCTCTCCAAGTGAGGCCTCCAAACTGCAACACGTCCTCGTCTTCTGTCTCTCTGCGTAGAAAGCTTCTCAGAGAGTATTTCAGTCAAGTAGCGATCGTTCGAGACGAGCAAGTTGGCCACGGAAATGGCGTCACTGTTGTTGCTGTTGTGATTGTGGTTGCGGTGTTGGTTGATTCTCTCGGCGTGGTGGTCCTTCCTTTTCTTCTTCCCGGAGGAGGGTCTCTGGCGGTGGTTCTTGTCGGAGGGGGGAGAAGGGAGAGGCATGAGGAAGTAAATCTTGCCGCGCTGGAGGTCAGCGTCGGGAGGAACCACGACGATCTTGGGAACGACGCCGTCTTGGGTGGAGGGCGAGGATGGCTTCTTGAGCACGTGTTTGGGGTGCGCCTTCATGATCTCGCTGGCCTTCACGGTGCCGCTGATTTCCTCGACGCGGCCGTTGGAGTGCACTATACGGATTACGTCCAGTGCTCCGCATGGAAGAATGCAAGAAATGCAACACCGTATGCTGTTTCTCATTATTTCTTCTTCTGCTCTCTCTCTTTGGGTTGGTAACGCAACTATCATAGAAAGAGAAGAAGAAGAAGAAGAAGAAGAAGTGGTGGAAAAACTAGAGAGAGTAAGAGGGTGAAGTAGGAAGAGAGTGAAGAGAGAGAAAACTTGGTTTTGAGTTTGAGACTGTGTGCTTTATGTTTAGTAATGCAGTGGGAATAAGTCACATAGAAGAATTTTGTACCAGAGGATGCCTTTTATTTTCGTTATTATCTGAAATATTAAAAAATATTTGACAAATGTTAAACATCACTTCAAACAGAGTTTAGTTTATGTGTATTGAAGTTATTTAATTTGATCTGAAGGCACTTTTGAATGGATGGAGGAATATTTATATTTTTCCATGGGGATGAATTTGATATTGATGGTGTGAATAATTGCAGAACAGTCTGTAGTTAGGGTTTTGATCCATTATTTCGGCCCCTCACATCAGAGCCCCTCCCTTTCGTTTCGTGTTGTGAAATGAATAGTATTAGGTTAGGAATGGAAGGTTGGTATAGTGATAGGAGTTGACACATGGCACAGTGAATGATGGGGACTGCTTAGCAAGCAAAAGCTTAGAACCTTTTAAAGGGGCCGTGAGTGGATGTGCGTGTATCAATCAAAGGTTGACACTTGTCGGCCAATAATGAATATTTACACTAAGTTTAGGTGAGGAGGGTAGTGGCGTGGGGTCAAGAAAAGAGAAAGACAGAGAGATTATATATGTTTGGAGTGGGAATGGGAAAGGAAATGAGGTAAATGGGCGAAGAGATCTTGAGGGAGTTCGTGATCTTTCAATTTCCCATAGCAAGATCATGTGGGATGAGGTTTTCATAGGATGGAAAATGAACTATGTGGACTTAACACACTTTATCTCTACTGGGTTTTAGGTTAGTGAGTGAAATGCTTTGACTAAGCCTAATGTCTACTACCCAAATGATCAGTACCAACTCCAATTTCACATGCACTTCCAAATCCCATTCTACCTACCACAATAATTATAGTATATTTATGATTATACATGCACCCACGGGGATGCCCCGAGCCAGAGGTATAAGGTGAAGGTGCATCGCTTGAAGTTGCGGGGTAGTATAGTATATCCTCCAACAAATATTGACCAACACGAGTTGAAGTGACTAGTAAAAGAGACAGGGTTGAGTTTAGGCAATTCATTTTGGAATAGCTTGGGTGCCTTCTCTTGTTAAGACCACCACCTTATTAGATGAATTTTAAATTTATACGGAAATTTTGATATTATGACAATTTTTTTACAAAAAAAGATAATTTTGTGATAACGTTATGGAAGAATCAAATCGAAAATAGATAAGTAGTTATAAGTTGGTTGTCAACATAATTGTTACTCATTTCTATTATGTCATAAGATTGCATTATCAATACTCTTTCGTCTTTATCATTCTTAAGAAATAATTTCACTATCATCATATTTAGTCATTTTTACCAACATCAATTTACACACACAAGATTTTTCTGTTAAAAAATACATATTAGTACTTTAAGTGGTGGCAATAAGATATAAAAAATGTTTATAGCTAAATTTTTTATGACTTTCCCACAAATTTTCTACAAACAATACATAAAATAAAAGAAACGTCAATGAACATATTTTTTAATTAAACTAATTTGTCAATATTATAATTTTATTGTATTTTAAAAGAGAATGAGATATGTTTTTTCGGCACAGGAATATAATAATTTTTTCTTAATTCCGAGTTTAACAGTTCTTTCTTAGTCTCTCTCAAATAACTCATATAAATGGGAAAAAGGTATTTCTAAAAAGTATTTTGATACCAAAGTTATTTCAAAGAGATTGAGATTTTCTGAATTAGATAAATATACATTTCTTTCTTATAATCCTTTATTATTTATATTGACAGTTATTTATATTGACAGTTGCTCTAACATGTAATAAGTAATCTTTATCTTTTGTTAGTGAAAATATGTAAAACATACTAAATCAGTTTTTTTTTTAAAAGAAAATACCTAAAGAACACAAAATAATATTTTATATAAAAAAAGTGACATAAAAATCAAAATGTATATTTATAGAAAATTGCCAATAAGAAACAAATCCAATCCGATAACATGTCGACCTAACATCATGATCGATAACTTGTCAAGACCGAACACAATCTTGACCGAATAATATATATATATATATATATATATATATATACTAAATTTATTTATTATTTTTACAACTATCTTAAAGGTTATAAAACTTTTTGATATATCCAATCTAATTTTTATCAGCTTTCTATAATTTAAAGATTATTAATATGATGATATTTAGAGATATTATGTAAGTTGAATTAAATTATTTAAATTAGACGAACTTAATTAATAATCTAACAAAATAACAATGACCAACATGGTAATTTAACATATTTATTTATTAAGTAAATTTTATATGATGGTCTCTTGAAACAACTGAAATTTCTATGATTACAGTTATTTTATATAAATTTTACATAATTAAAAAAATGTGTCTCTTGACCATATTCTTTTTATATGTGTTAAAATGTAATTCATTTAAAAATTGGATCATACATAACAAGATATCAGATTTCAAATAACATCAGACTTGGTTTTTCACTTGATATTAGAATCAATGTGTCCAAAGTTAAAAAATGTTGTTATAAATATATTGATTGATGACAGATAGGAACGTGTAAGCTCCAAGAATATCGCCTCCAATCTAAGAAAAAAGTTTAACTAATTAAGCAACTAAAGTCAATTATTGAACTATCAAAAGATAACTATAATTCAGCATATAAAGTATTAATCTCTTTTAAATTAGGAAACAACTATCAAAAGATAACTATAATTCAACATATAAAGTACTAACCTCTTGGAAATTAGAAAAGAATGAAGATTTAGTTGGGTCTTTGCTCTTATAAATGCATTTTGGCTTCAGGGAAGTGATATCGTCCTTATACACAGATATTCACCAATAGACGCATCCCCATTAAACACATCCAATTTCTAGCTTAATGTAGCACCATTATCCATCTTTGCTGAAATAAAATTAAAAATCAAAATGAAATATAGGATCTTTATTAACCACAAAAGTCAACTAAGATTCTGTGTAACCTCAAATCTCACTTCAATTACATGTTACAAATCAACTTAACCTTTTTCTTGTTTCTCATTATCACAAATGAGAAGTTTAAATATGTGGGACTTAAAAAAACTTTCTCTTCAACATCCATCATTCAATCATGTATCATTGTTTTCTTTTTACCTTTAAGCTTCTTTATCTTCGTTTTAGGAGCAAACACCTTGATATATAACCAGAGCTAAATATTAGTATTGGATACAAGAGAAAAAGTGAAAGAAGTAATTTTAATCCCTTTATTTATTTTTCTCCTAGAATAGTTTTTTATTTAAACAATATAATTTTAAAAAGATCTTCACCTTCCTCTAACAGAATATATAGATAACCAATACTATAAACCGTATCTAATGAAGTTTAAATTCCTATACTGCAGAAAAGATGGCTAATGTGAGCTAAGACTTAGGAGACTGATTTTAATTTAACAAAAAATATTTTCCTACGATGATTAGTTGTTGTTTTTGGATGTTTAGCGGCGATTATTATTGAAATAAAGACAGTTATTAAAAAATATAATTTAATTCTATTCTATGTAAGTATAAAATATTTCTACACAAGAATTCATCCTATAGCTACATTATATTAACTAATTAAACGATGTGATAAAATAATACGTAATAAAAGTTTATACGATTGAGGGTCCATTAAAATAAATTAAAAAAAAATAAAAAGTGACTGAACTAATTCTGTAATAGCCAACTTTAGTCTTTGTCTTATATCAACAAAACCAGTGAGCCCCCAAGAAAGAAAAAACAAAAGGAACTAATAATAGTGTGTGAAGAATTGAAAAGGAAAGGGAAAATTTTGGAGCCCCAGAATGGTTGGGCAGTGCACACAATTATTGATTGGGTAATCACTGTTGTTTCAAATGTTGTTCGAAAATTGTTGTAGAGTGGATAACTTGCATACATAATATAGTGTTTCAATTTTGTGAAAGGACATGTTTTAGTGTTTAGCAATTTGGAAAGCAAATGAGGGTGGAGCATTATTAATGAGTCTGATTAGAAAGACTCCAAATCCAGCCAACTGAATCAATCAAAGTGTTTCAGAAATCAGGGGATTGTGCTTAGTGAGTGCCCCACAAGCAGCTCCTGACAAATTAACCACTTTTTATTTCATACTCATGAGGGCTGTATATAATTATAGATATGTTCTTTGCTTTGGATCAAGAATAAAACTCCCAAGAGAAAAATAGTAAGAAAAATGGACAAAAATGCAACAACTGAAACACAATGATAGGCACATCATTAAAGTTTACACGGTGATATGCTCAATATATGGTCTGATAATTGAAGTTAGCAGTGAAAGAAGTAACAAGAGAGAAGAAAAGAGTAACTAAAATGGGGCAGGGATTGAGACCTGGAGTGTATCAAAACCAGTTTTTTTTTTGGTACATTCTCCTCCCTTCAACCAATTTGCACTTGCTACTGAATTAAATTCTTCCATTGATACATGATGTTGTCATATTCAGATATTGGAATGGTTGAGACCCCACTTGAGAAACAAACATGAGGGTCATGTCAGATTGGCCCTATGGTCTTAAATGTTGAACATTGATGTTATTATTATTATTATTCCTTTATGTACAAATTGGCGGATGATGAAAATAACATTGAAAGAAGAGAAAGGAAAAAAATTATACCTTTTGTTTTCCAGGTAGTTTGGTTTTGATCCAATATTAATTGAGAGTGGTCCTTAAATTAGTTGGATGTACACTGCCATCATTTTAAGCATTCAGATGGCAAGTGATCTTGTTTTAACTTTGGCTATTATAATTTCTTCTTCCATTATTGTTCTTTCTATAAAGAAAACGAAGTTCCAAGCTCCATCGGAACTATTGGTCAGAAAAATTGAAGGCTTGATGCGTATATATGCTGGGTTTAGCATAATTGCGAATTACTGTGATTACATGAGACTTATTCAGCAAACTATTGGAAAGATGACATTTGCATTATTAAATCTTTATATTCATAAAAGTGTGCTTTCTCTTGTTAGTGTGGTCCAAAAATATTTTAGGCGGAAATATTTTATTGATTTCGCTTCATAGACATGGAATATTGTTACCAAAGTATGGAAGGATACTCAATAAAAGTCTAACTCTTCAAAAGAATATCCATTTCTCAACTTATATCTACTATTTATATTATTAATATAATTCTTATTTTTCTTACTAGCTTAAGATTAAAGAATTTTCTATAAATAAACTTTCATTCTGTGTGTGAGTATCGTCTGTTAAAGTTTATCTCGTCAAAATCTATAACAGAGGCAGAAGTATCTTTATAAAAACTCATCCAATAAGGATTCACATTTCGAAAAAGAACCCTATTAAATTCTAGAGTTTCACAAGTATTAAGAAAATGAATTTTGATTATATGCTAGTTAGCTAAGAGCGTGAAAGAGTAGTCTAGTGGACTTTTACTTTGAATAATTTTTTTATCTAAAAATCCATTTAAAATCGTGGCTGTCTTAATTATATATTATTTTATTTGCTTCTAATTTATCATTGTGACATTTATTCTCCTGTGACTCTTTAAGCTTATATTATTGTCTTCACTTAATCATTTTTAACTAGTGTGAATGGCATTCAAATGATTTTCCATTTTTTGACTCGTAGTGTCTCTTCAAACCACCTTATCATTATTAAGATGAACAAGTTTTCCTACTCTTTCCACTAAGATATGGAAAACCTACCCTACTTCGCTACTTCCTCCTCTTCATTTATTTTGTCCAATATTCTTAAGGCAGAAAATTGGTACCACTCTCCGGTATTTTTTTCCTACAAATAAACCATATATTAAACATATGGCATAACATTAAGGAGATCGATTTAAAAGTTGAAAAAAAAATAGCAAACTATTCTTTCAATGGAAAGAAATTGGAATTGAAGGAAGGTTTGGTCAACCTTGTTTTTGGCATCTCAAGTCGATAAAAGTGACAACCAAAATAGGTTAAGCTATAAATAACTGTGTTAAAATGTCTCAAACCATCGTAACATATCTAAACAGTTAAGCTGATTTTATTTTCAGAATTTGCTTTGAAAATATATTATTACTTTAGTGTTTATTTAAATTAAATTATTTTGCTTTATAAACATTTCATTGAAAATACAAAACGATTTAAAAAAGATATAATTTACAATACTAATGATTGAGTTTTACGCATATCAATAAATTTAATTTTTTTAATTTATCGACAGTTCAAAACTGGTTGATCTTATATTTTATACAAGTGTGTATATGGTTGAGTAACAAATATCACCAACTCATGGCAATTAGATATATGAATTGGTTTAAATATGTGTACACCCGTATATATTTTGTGAGGACTAAAGAAGATGAGTAGTTTGTATTATCATGTTGTTAATGGCATAATTTGAATAATGGTGAGATACAATTTAGGTTACAATAGGTGAATTATTTATTTTGTTTTATATCTATTCTTTATTTATCATCTACGATTTTTAATATATTTAGTAACTTAAATTACTTCTCTTCAGATATTAATTATTCTTTGGTCAATCTCCGTCTTTGATCTTTGATGACTAGTGTGAGTAGGGAGTTGTATTTGTAGAAAGTACTCTAATGCTAAAAGTAAGTTATCATATATATAAGAGATTTAATATGTAATATATTAGATAAAAAAATACTTTTTTTATCCTCTATTTCTTTGTTATTTATAGTAATATTTATACAATGATGACTTTCTTATCTTTTGTCAGCATGGAGATGTAAAGTGTACTCAACATTGAATGTTCATATAATGATTAATCTTCCACTCCTTATCAAAAGTTGTTAAAGAGAATATATAAAACATAGAAAAAGTTACTTCCCCATACGGTATTGAACTCAAGGTGAACAAGGGCATGACCAACATCTTCCCAACTTAGGTGATTGATAACAGGTGGAAATCGTATACTTGGTTGACCGAATATAATTTAACTCGTATATAATTTGACCTAAAAGTATATTGAAGAAAATTGTTAATATCTTATATGGCGTGATTGATTGACATATTTTTATAAATACTTCAATATATATAAGGGAGTCTAAATTTTACTTCAATTAATAACATGGAGGTGACCATAATATAATACTTAGATATTTTTCTTATGTAATTAAGTTTTATATTATATGTAAACTTTGATTTATGATAATATTGTACTTAATTTATGAAAATATTGTTATAATTAATTTATGTTAATATTGTTATTATTAATAAAAATCAAGTTTTTATTAAAAAATTAAATTCTATACTAAAAATCTTCTTATATTACATGAATTACAAAAAATAAATAAAAATTTAAAAAATTTATAAGATAAGCATTTCAGATTATACATTTTAGAATACATGTATTCCCAATTATATATCATAAAATAGAAAATATATATTTTAAATTGTAAATTCTAAAATGCAGCATAAAAAAAAATGCATATTTTATATTTTGGAATATACAGTGGAAATAAGATTTCTGACCAATAAAATTGAAAATACATTTTACACCCCATATATTGATCCTACACCTCATAAAATTTAATTTTTAGTTTCACCTTCAAAAATATATATATTCTATATTATGCACTTTTTAATTATTTTATAAATTTAAAAATATATTATAAAAAATATATTAATATATTTTCGATTATACATTCTAAAATATATTTATGGAATGCATATTATATAATACATTTCTAAAAAAAATTGAAAATTTATTAATACATTATAAATTATATATTTCGAAAGATATTTTCTGAATGTGAAAATAAATACTGGAAAATATAGAACAAAGTTGTTATTTCACCCGCCCTATGGGGTGCAGGTTTAAAACCATGGTGCAAAATGTAATCTCCTTTACAAATACACGAGCTGGGCTTATTTACTCTTCTTGTTTTCTTTTTCTTCTATAACTTATCAATTTTTCAAATAAAAAATGTAAGTAAAATTCATGAAAAATAAGGATTGTTCATATATAATTTTTAACACAAATTTAAAAAAAAAAATCTGGAAAACGAGGAAGAAGACGAGATGTGCCTGAAGGGATGAACCTAACCAAAACCAGAAGTAGCAGTTCGATCTTGAATTGCACTTGTTTACAAATCACAAACTGATCAATTCATCAAACAAGTGCAAAATCTCACAAATACAATTTCCCAAATCACACTCTTTCTTCATTAGTTCATTCTCCCTTCAACCATGCCGGTTTTCAAAACCCCCTTCAACGGCTACGCCGTCAAGTTCAGCCCCTTCTACGAGAACCGCCTCGCCGTCGCCACCGCCCAGAACTTCGGTATCCTCGGAAACGGCCGCCTCCACGTCCTCGACCTCTCCCCGGACCCCTCCCTCCCCATCGCGGAGCTCGCCGCCTACGACACCGCCGATGGCGTCTACGACGTAGCCTGGTCGGAGTCACACGACTCCATCGTCATCGCCGCCGTGGCCGACGGTTCCGTGAAGCTTTACGACCTCGCCCTGCCCCCCACCTCCAACCCGATCCGCTCCTTCCAGGAACACACCCGCGAAGTCCACTCCGCCGACTACAACCCCGTCCGCCGCGACTCCTTTCTCTCCTCCTCCTGGGACGACACCGTCAAGCTCTGGACCCTCGACCGCCCCACCAGCGTCCGCACCTTCAAGGAGCACGCCTACTGCGTCTACTCCGCCGTCTGGAACCCCCGTCACGCCGACGTCTTCGCCTCCGCCTCCGGCGACTGCACCGTCCGCGTCTGGGACGTCCGCGAGCCCGGCTCCACCATGATCCTCCCCGCCCACGACTACGAGGTCCTGGCCTGCGACTGGAACAAGTACGACGAGTGTGTGATCGCCACCGCCTCCGTCGACAAGAGCGTGAAGGTCTGGGATGTGAGGAACTATAGGGTTCCGGTGAGTGTGCTGAATGGGCACGGGTATGCTGTGAGGAAGGTGAAGTTCTCGCCGCACGTGCGGAATTTGATGGTGTCTTGCTCTTATGATATGACTGTGTGCGTTTGGGACTTCATGGTGGAGGATGCGCTTGTGACTAGGTATGATCACCACACGGAATTTGCGGTTGGGCTGGACATGAGTGTGCTTGTGGAGGGGCTCATGGCTAGCACTGGTTGGGATGAGCTTGTTTATGTCTGGCAGCATGGGACTGACCCCAGGGCACCTTAACACTATAGGTACTTTTCTTCTTCTATCAGGAGTTAGTTTTAAATTTAAAGGCTTTGATTTTCTTATATGTTATTCTTTAATTTCAACTTCCTTTTTTTTTTTTTGCTTTGGTTAGAACTTTAATTGCAACCTAAAATGAAAAAGAATTGTTTGAAATTTGAAACTGGACAAGAAGTAAGACGATGAGGTTATATGTTGTTATAGTATAGGACTTGAGTCGCCCCCATGGTGTGTTTTGTCAAATTCTTGATACCTTAGCATTATGGTGTCCTTTGTCAAATTCTTGGTACCTTAGCATTATGGTGTCTTTTGTCAAATTCTTGATACCTTAGCATTGTGCGTGCAAGTCTAAGCTAAATTGTGTGGAACTTGAACTGTCTTCACTACTTTTACCATGGTCTATAATGTGCTAGCTGGAATTCTATATTTGTCTTTTTTTTTTGTTGGAATTTCTTTATTTTCTTTTATATCTTAGTGAAAGTCCTCCACCCCTTTGGTTTTGACAGAGTGAAAAAATGAATAGTGTTCAATAGATCTTTTGCACATTCAAACGAGCTTCAAGTTACAGAGTATGCACGATTCACCAGAGTGAGGTGCTCTGAAAGGTTGAATAGTCTGGCACAGTGGTGAATTACGGATGCCAACAGGTGGATATGGAACTTTGTTACTATCTATCTTCTCTTTGAAATCTTTAATCAAAATCTGTTTCTTATCATGTTTGGAAAAGAAAATGTAAACTCCATATGTCCATACCATGTCAAACCTCCTATTTGAAACATGAAACACCCAAGATGTCTAAATAATGAGTATTGTCATGAAAATGTTGGTGGATGATTGAAATATAAGGCGAATCTTTGAAGGAAAAAAACATAAAGCTAAGAGATTTTTCATCTGACTTTATATAGGCTGACCAGCTGGCTTGCCAATAGTGTATGGAAACATTTAATACGTTCAACAATTGAAGATGACACTGTCCCCATTGATCTAATAGTATTATCTTATTTTAGAAATATCAGTATAGGGGAAAAATTGTAATAAAATTATCAAACAGGTAATTTTTTATAAGGGATTTAGGATTCTTGATTTGGTCTTCCTATTATAGTTGATGAGAAGAATTCAAATATATATCAAATTGAAAAGTTATTTTGCAAAAAAAAGAATGTACTTACCAAGCAGTTATGTTTTTTCTAGGGTGCATACTTGGATTAGCATATTTTCTCTCTAAAATAACTTATAATATAGATCACTGTTGTAGCACACTCTCTAATATATTCTTTTTTAACATGTACTCTATCATTGGTGAAAATTACAAAGTCAGGATTAAGACCCTGAAAGAGAAGTGTCAGCTATCAAAATTTGTAGCTTTTAATAAATTTTAATCAACTGTTGAGAGTGTGCTAAAAGAAGTGTATGAGCTAGTGTTTAATCATTTGTCTATGATCACAATCTTCTGATAGAACTTTTTAAAAATAGGCACTTTTCTTCCTAATTTTATTAGAACATGCTGGTCTATAACTGTTTATCAAATCAGACAGAACGGTTACCTTAGAGGATATCAGTATTTATCATTTTGGAATCTGTTACTGGTGTTATCCACTTGGTAATCAAATTTGATATAGTATGAAATGATATTGTTACCTTCAGCTTGAAATCTGACTTCTTTTCTCCTTTTTTCCTTGATAAAACGTGGTTTTCGTGTACCTGTATATGCGGTGTACAAGGGAATGAGCAATATGCCCGATTTAGCCTCCCCTTAGCATTTGGGCCATGCCTAAGGTTGTATAACTGAGTTGGACTAGTGTAGAATAAATGATCTTAGTAAGTAGGTTTGAAGTCATGTATATGCTTTCAAAAATCTATCATCAATCTTTTTTGATTAGAAATAAATACTTCAAGTATCAGCTCAATGGTGCAACTCCATATCTGCTTCATTTAATCATGAAATTTTGTCAAAATTTCAGGTAATTAGTTATCAAAATTCAAAATACGAATATTCTATATGTTATAGTTGCTACATTACCTACAAGGGTAATATACTTATGTGAGTTGTCAAACATGATCAGCATGCAATAGAGGATTGGTGAATGACAACTCACTCTGGCTACTGGTACCCTTGAAAAAGAGATGGGTACCAGACTGACCTCCATAAACTTACGATTGGTTGGCTTTTGAATTCTCAATTCTCAAATATTACTAAAGAGATTGCGATTCTGCATAATTGGGAGTTAAAAGGTGAAAACAAGACATTTAATAAAGAAATAATTAAGTTTAAAAGTTTAGGATTATTTTAATATTATATATAGTGTATACTACAAATAGTGCCCCTAGAAAAAAGAAGTATTGGAGGGTGAAAACAATCGACCCTATATATATTGGGAAATAAACAAATATAGCCCCCGACTTTAGACTTCTATTACGTATTGTTAGTTTATCTGCTTTTTGTTACTAAACTCTCAGTGAAGAATTTGTGCTTAGAAGCCAAAATTGACTAAACTAGCCACCCTTGGATAACAAACAGTTTACCCTCTTATATTAATCTATTTTACCGGTCACAATTGGGACTAGAAGACCCTCCCATCAACTGCATCTACAGTTTGAACTTTGGTTCTCCTTGGCTTGCTTACACAACCCTGGATAATAAAGGCAATCTAAGTTGCAAACAAAATAGACTATTTTAGAAAAATATTTTCCAATTTCATTTTAATCACAAAATCAAGAATCTTCCTTTCTCTAAAGAACGTATTAATCCTGACGTCCTCTTAAGGTGGGGGTAACATTGTTCCCTGCCTTCACCTCTTGATTCTTTGATGCAATCTTGCATTAATTTTTGCAATGCCCAGTCTTTCTATAATTCTAACACTCAATAGTCTTCGAGATATGCGAATTTTGATTGGAGTTAGACCTTGTATCTTTTGATTTGCCACATCTTTACCCTCTGGTTGAATTCCTCTAGATTTTGTATGCAACATTAAAGAGGTTGACAATTCACATGAACATAGTTATTGCTTGCTACTCTCTCTCTGCTGAACTCAGTTAGGTTGTGACTTTATTGATTTTGATGTTGCAATGTTGATGCACCTTCCATCATTTGCCCATTAAACAACTGTCTCATCCCATAAACTCTGTTTGAGGTTGACGACTTTTCATACATTCATTAAAGAGTTGCGATAAGACTTGTTGTGGTAGTTTCAAACATCAATGTTGGAAGCAACTGGACAATGTCAAAGGAGATGACTTTTTTGTAAGAAAAGTCCAATCTTCATCCGCACGTCCTCTAAGATTATTTCCTGATATACATGTTTGCATACAAATAATCTTCTATTTGCATATTCCAAAACCTGAAGTTCACAAACTTCTTAATTTTCACACATCCTTCTTTTACAGTATTTGCTTCTATTTAAATCCGATTTCATTATTATAGTTAACATAAATAACAACTAAAGCTTTTATACTAATTGTGAAGAAATTGCACAATTTTTCTATAATCATATTTATAAAAAATAAAATACATGCCAAATAATAACACAAAAATTGTTAACAAAGTTTAGTTAATTATGCTTACATGTCCAAGCTGTATCAAGTCTATCATTGAAGAAAGAAACATATTCTCGTATATAAGAGAAAGGAATACATTTGTGAAAAATGATAAAGTTCATGCAAACATTCTATTATTAATTTTATGAAAAAAAAAATACTATTACATTGGCATTTTCTTTATTTCTCTCCTTTGTTTAGAAGAAAACTTAAGAAATTGAAGTTACCTTATGTAATTTAAAATGGTAGTTGCAACAATATACTAATTGTGTATATCTATACTATCTATGTTATAATACTACAAGCACGGAAACTGAATTCTATTACATTGCTATTTTCTTTATGTTTCCTTTCATCAAGGAACAAAATTAAGAAATTTAAGTTGTCATAAGATAGTTAAAACAATCCGTCAACTATGTATATCTATATTATTATCTATGTTATAATACTACAATCACAAATCTTAGGAACGACTTTCTTTCTTTAAAGTTTAGTTTATATATATATATAGACACACAAACATATACATACAAGTTAAATTATCTGACATAAATATCTAATCAGAATTTCCCATTGCCCTAATATTTTGCAACACTCCTCAATATTTTTTTATCCTTTCTGTAGTAATTAAAAAAATAAAAACTTATTTGATGGATTTATTTGATAATTTATTACTTTTAAGATAACAAATTGAGAAAATTGACAAATATTTATTAATTTTTGTCCTTCGTTCATTGTTTTCTACATAATTTTTAATAGTTTCATTTTTAACTCATTGACCATATATACAAATGACCTAGTAGTCTAACCTGATCTAAATGACCAAGTTTCAGCGTACTATATTTTAAACGGGCCAAAAAAAGTTGGTTCAACCACATCTTCTTGTATCAGATTAATCGAGTTAATGGATCACTTTGGTTTGATTTAATTTTTTTAAAGATAATTCTAAAATTTAAAAATACTTTTTGAAATAATTTACATAAACAAAACTAATTTCAATGTATAGATATAGTGCTTGATTTATAAACTTTATTTATATGTATATATTGTAATAAAATAATATTATTTTTATTTTTTTATGTACTTATTATCTTTAAAAATGGATTGACCATGAGCTTAGCTTGATCTAACTGTTTCACTTTAGATAATTATTTTTTCAACTTGATTTGATTCATTTTACATACTGTTTGGCTAATTAAACAAGCTAAACCAGCTTTACGTATAACATATAAAAATTAAATCGGAAAAAAGAAAAAAAAATCCTACTTTTAATGATTGAGCAATCGTATATAATTATTATATATCAATAATAACTTAAAAAATATTATGGAAATCAGAAACTCATAATAATTATATATAACTATTACATTAATGCAGAAAAATGTTTCAAATTGGAGGAGAAATAATAATAAAAAAGTCTAGATATTTGGAATTTTCAAGTAAAGGTTACCTAATATTCATTAAAATCCAATCAACAACACGAACTATTGAAATATGTATGATTTTGAATACTGTATTATTTTTTTTAGTCTTTCAAAATCTCAATGTAATATCTTCAACTTTTTTAGTGCTCAGTATTTTTTTTTTTTTATAGTCTTGAACATAGAAGATTGTTTTTTAATTATTGAATATCAAAAAGACTTTTTTCATAAGAAAAAGTTTTAAAAATCTTTTTAAATTTGAATAAAATATACCGTAAATGTATGTTCCCAAGAGAAACAATTTTTTATTTATTTATTGAAATAAAATTTATGAATTAAAAAGTTTGCAAATAATTCACTGACATTGTTGAACCAATCTAACCAGAGTTTTTAATGATCAAATGAGTCTTTTGTCTTATTGAGAAACACTTTAACTGATTTTAACACTAAAAACAATTAAGGCTCTCCTTGACCACGTTCTGCCCTTCAAAAAGTATCATACTCGTCTACATTTCTTAATTCGCATTCCTCTTAAAACGCTGCGTTTAATTGCTCTTTTCACCTTCAATGGTTAATTACGGTGCATGTAGATTGCGTGAGCTTTCTGACACGGTGAGCGAGGGCGGCGCGTAGAGCTTCTCACGGCGGGACCGTCTGCGCGACATTGAGTCGAAGGTCCACAAATGATGGGAAGAGAAGATGGTTTGTGTTAGTATTCGCGTGTTCCGGAGAACCCTCTTGCTTGCGTGAGCTTACTGATGGGGACTTCATTGAACTTCCATTGAAGTCTCCTAATTCCTTTAATGAGGTCATTTTACGCGCTTCCTATTAGCCTGCATGATTATATATACACCAGGGTATTTTCTGCTTAGGAAATATGGTAGAGTGTTTTGTATATTGATTTCGATAGTTGTTTATAATTATTCTTATGATATGAATTTTTCCGCTTCTTAGGTGTAAAAGAAGGAATTATCGTTGCTTCTTTATGTGCGAATGTCTGAGTATGTTGTTTATGTTTCTTTTTTGCATCATTGGTCTCCCATTGTTTGTTTGTCAAATGGAAATAAAGGTGCTTAAGTAAGGTGCCATAGTTTGAAAATGCCAATATTTCACATTCTGTTTCTAGAAACTTCTGTCTTGGCTGCTGATTAGATCTTTTATGTGTGTGCCTTATGTATTTACCCACTATCAGATTCATAAATTTCTCTATTTATCTTGTTGATTGGGCTGGATTTCAGCACCTTGTTTTTCAAATGTCTAACTGTTTCTGTTGGTATTGTTAACATTGATCAGATAATTGAGTTTTAGTGGCTTTTGTTTTTCTTATATGTACATGTTTAATTTTCAACTTCCATTTTTTGTGCATAGATTGTTCAGAATTTTAAATGCAACCAACCTAAAATGAAGAATTGTTGAAAATTTGATAGTGGACAAGAAGAAAAAGAGGTTAGCACGGAGTGCGTTTGTCAATTCTGGATTCCTTAGCATTGTGCGTGCACTAGTAATGTTCACATTGTGCAAGTCTAAACTAGATTCTGTGGAACTTGAACTGTATATAACGTGCTTGAGTACTACTTCCTTCGATTTCTATATTTTTCTATTATGTCTATGGTGAAATTTTTTACTGAGAAAAATGAAAATTTTGATGAGTAGATATTTTCCACATTCACACAAGACTTTCCTTGTGGCTTTATGTTGGCTGTCATGCTTTCATCTATTTTATGGTTGTGATAGTTGACTTCCCAATGGTTTGTGGAAACTTTTGTTACCTTCACAATTGAAGGTGGCAGTTTATGTCTACATTGTATCTTGTTTTGAGCAAAATATTGTCATATAATTATCAAATAGGTGACTGTTTGTAAGAGACTTAGGGTTCTTGATTAGTTCTTCTCAATGGAGTTAAGAAGATACATCATTTCAGAACTGAAAAGTTACATCTAAAAAACGAGAATGCAGCCACCAAACAAGGAACAAAAATCCTGTCTAATCTACTCGTTAAACTGGGTTTTTATCAGTTCATCAAATCTGAAGAGTTAACCTCGGGATATCAGTAAGTAATTTATTGATTTGGAATGTCTTATCCAGTCGAAATAATCAAATTTCATAGCTATATGGTATGAAATGAGATTGTAACATTCAACTTGCTATCGTACTTTTCTCCTTTTTCCTTGATAAAATGGGGTTTCCTTGTCACTGTAGAAATTTATGAGCGAATACCCCTAGCTCAATTTAATCTCCCCTAAGTACTGTGTCCTGCGTGGGTTGGAGGATTGAGGTGGTATCAATCACTAAAGTTTTGCTTGGAAACAAATACTTCATTATCAACTCAATGATAAGCAAGTGTTTTGTCTCTATTTTGGGTAATTGTCAAAATTCAAAGTACAAACGAATATAGGAGTTGGTATAGTATTAGTACCAACGAGGTAATGTACCTGGTAAGTTACCAAATATGATTGCAAACGATAGACGATTGAGAAATGACAACTTCTTTCAGTACAGATACCCTTTGGTTAGGAAAAAAGAGAAACTTTTACCAGACTAATTCTCATAGACTTAAGGTTGGTTGGCTTTGGATTCTTACTTTGAAATCTTTTAATAAAAGATGGTGAATTTATGTGTCACTGGAATTAAAAGGTGGAAATAAGTAAGCATATTTAATAAGAAAGCTATATTGGAAAACTTTGTGAATTTTTTTATCATGTGCAGTGTATGCAACAAATAATAGCTCTAGAAAACTCTTTTGGGAGGAATTCAACGAGAAAATCACTGCTTGAGATATTAGAGCTCAAACAAACCTAACACAGCGGGCACTGTTAAAGTGGGTTGACCCAACCCACTTAATAAAAAACAAAGAAAATAATCTACTCTGATGGGGATGGGACGTACACCAGTTGATGTACTAAATAGACTAACTCAAATTTAAAAATGTAGAAGGAAGATTATTCCAAAGGTTATCAGTTGAAACAATTTTAAATGCATACAATTTGAATTCATGAGATTGGAACATATATAAAATCACAATATCAACAACCAAAATAAGTGAACATATACAACCATCAATGATTCGTGAACATGTATAACCTAACACCCATCAATGTTAGTCCCTGATAGAAATTTCACCAAAATTAGTGCCCCTAACAATAATAAAAATAAGGTACTTCAACGAAAATCTTGTCACCCCAACCACGGGGAGGAGGAAGGTTGTCGCAGAGGTGGAGAGGGGGCGTCAAGGGTCGTCGCGACGACAGACTGCGTTGAGGTTCATTTCCTTAATTCTTAAGGCAGAGAGTGATCGAGAGAGGCGAACAAATTTGCTTCATACTAAATATTTCTTTAGGTGTTTTTTATTTTTCTCATAATAAATATAACAATATATTTATAAGGATACAAAATAAAATTTTCTATTTTAATACATACTTATATTTTATTCTTTATTATATTTTAAAATTATAAAAAAATATATATAAGCTATTCATATGGTATAACGTTATGAAAGCAAAACTCTCACTAAAAATAATAGTAAAATAGATAATAAAGTGTATGCTTTATTGTTGTGAATGATTGTGTGCTCATGTATTTTATAGCACACGGTTTCAGTCTAAACTACGGGCTCCCTTGGAATGACCTCCAAACCCACTACAGAACTTTACAACATACTCCAGCCGTTACTCTCATCCCAATAAAGATAAAACTACCCACCATCACACCTTACATCACCTGAATGTCATCTTCTGTCGTGCAATTCTAAGCACAACCCTTCTGTTAGTTCCTATCTTACATTACATTTTTTCTTAGACATGGCCAGAGACCATTTTACTATAGAAATGAGAAACAGTGAAGTTGTAACTTTTTCTTATCTACAATAGGTGTTGTAGTAATAGACTTTGTTTTAGATTCTTAAATAACTTTAAAGGCATTATCCAAGAGTCATTTAAATTTAATGATGATAAATGATGATATTCTACTCCTGACCGACAGGGAGAACAAAGGATAACTATGACCAAAATATCTGCTCCAAAGCACTTAAGTGAAAGCAGCCAACCGACCACACCGCAAAACAAGCCAAGTCTCGATCTTACAACCTTCAACTTACTGAAGAATAAAGGGTTACAATACAACTCCTCCCTTACTCAGCTAAAGACCTAAAGCTTTGTCATTTAGTCACTTTACAATCTGCAAACAGGTATATAAATGCGCACACGCAAAGGGTCCTTCAGAAGCCACCAAACAAACCAAAAGCTACTTCTGTTGCAGTGAGAACTGTGGATGTAGATGCTTTGCAAGCAAAATTTAGAGACTCCAACAATAAAAGCTATGCGTAACACCTACCATACCTCCAAGCTCTGTTCAAATCAGTGCGGTTCTAGCCTCGTGCAAACAATCGACGCACCTGTACCTCTAGTATGGTCCCTTGTTAGGCGCTTTGAGAGCCCTCAAAGTTACAAACTTTTTGTGAAGAAGTGCACCATGCTTGCTGGTGATGGTGGTATTGGAAGTGTACGCGAGGTCATTGTCACATCCGGGTTACCGGCTGGTGTCAGTGTGGAGAGGCTAGACCAGCTTGATGATGACAAACATGTCTTAAAGTTTAGCATCATTGGCGGTGATCACAGGCTTGTGAACTACAGTTCCACCATTACTTTGCATGAAGAAGAGAAATATGGGGGCAAGACCGTGGCGATTGAGTCGTACGTGGTGGATGTTCCGGCGGGAAATAGTGGTGAAGACACGTGCTGCTTTGCCAATACTATCATAGCTAGCAATCTTAGGTCCTTGGCTAAGATCACAGAAAAGATGGTTTGTAAGGGTAAGTAAATTAAGGCTATAGCTGTCTTAGTTTCTCTTCAGATTATTACCTTTATTTGTTGTGTTTTTATGTTAAAGTGTTGTTAATGTTGTAAGTTTCTTTATGGATTTATTAGTTCTTATGTAGGCTAAGAATGTTAGATGCTTAACTGTATATATCTGTTTCCCCAAATGAAATTAACAATTGAGTTTATTTGGTATTATGAAATCTAATTCATTTTGTCTGTTACGATGTATTTGACTAGGTAAATATTTTATATATTCGATTCAATATTAGAAATAATTACGAATTTTGCATTCAAACAATGATTTAATTTTTGCTTAAATAAAAAAAATATATAAAGTGGTATTGCTGGTTTGTTTTTAAGAATAAAAATATTTAAAAGCGAATCACATAGCAAGATTACTTTAAACCTAAATTAATTTTACACGCCCAAATGCAAACTGAACATTTGTTAAATCACCACTGTCCCATTTTTTTTTAGTTCAGTATTACTTTTCAGTCTACGCCTTCTCTCAAGCCAATCAATGTCGTAAATCACAAGGTCACTAAACAATATCTCGGAACTAGCTTTTCCTTGTACATCTTCTTTTTCAGTAATTAAAACTATTGTTTTTCATCTCATTTCTTATTTAATAAAATATCTGACGATTTTCTTCAATAAATTTTAATAATGAAAATATTGCTGACACTTCTCAATAAAGTAAATGTATAATCCCAGGCTTCGGTCTAGTCGTTAATGATAAATACGTAAGCATATTCGGTGTAAACAAATACATCAAATAACTAAAACGAACACGCAAGCAAGCCATATTTTTACTAAAAAATTATGCTTGAACATAGGTGGTGATATATAAGGATAAATCCATCAAGTGTTATCAATAATGTATGTAAATATGTATATAAAGACCACATCTTATGTAATTAACCAGATCAGCCTGAAAAACTGGGAATTTCAGTCATTCACACTATACACTGCGTAAAACACGCTTGATAGACGTGCACAACTGCACATATGCTTAGCATATGACGTGTTTCACAAGAGGCATGTATATACTGGACACTATTATTTGCTGACACGGAAGAACTAACACTATTACAACATGTAGCTACAAATGCATGTCAAAAGAATTTCTAGAATTCTCAAAGAATGCACGGGAGGGATGCACAGCATTCCTTTTGGAGGAGACCATGCTTATCACTTATGCCACCAGAACCACATTCAATGATTTATTTTCCTTATCACATACCAATAAATGTTGCGCACGAATACCACCCAATATTGGATTTGAATGCATAATTTTGAGTATTCCGCAAATACATACCTAACGTGTTTGCCTTTTAACTGACACATCCAATTCACCAGCATTTTGGCAGAATGCAGATATGGATCCTTTATCTAAGAATACACTGACCAAAAGCTAGCCATTGAAATCAAAGAAAACAAATCTAACTAATGACCGGAATTTAAAAATAGAAAGCAACGACTACATATCAAAGGCTTTCATTCAACCTCAGTTAGCTACTATAACAGATCATCTAGTGAGATACAATATCTCAAAGAGACACAAAATAATGTCCAGACAGCAACGCTTTACATGGCTTCGAGGAAGTATTGAAACCTACAAAATATATTGGAGATAGAAATTATTAGACTAAATAATCAAAATCCAACTAGATGAACATCATCAACTCTGGCCTACTGTATACGTTGCTGTGCTCATCCTCCAAGGCAGGGTACGATGCTACAAGAGCATCTTGAGCTCCAATATACAAAGAGTTGTAAATCTTCCAATACACCTCCCTAACTTTCCGGGCAGGATGGAACAACCCTTGCAGACAATAATTCAGAACTACGGCCGCTCCCAACGCTACCCTCATTCCTTCAATTGCTTCCATCACAGCATTAATCACATGCGGAGATGTTTCAAAAATGTTTGGCCACACATAATTCAGCAAATGTACCAGTGCATCCTCACAACCCAAACCAGCCACTCCCAATGCCATGTGCTTCACAGCAGATGCAGCAGTTTGCCTGTGAACCAAATCCCTGTCCATTAGAGCATCCTCAAGCAACGGAGTCACAGCATAGATGTAGTCTTTTCCCATTTCACCAATGTACTCAAATAGGAAAGACAGGGACTTGAGCACACCATTTTGCACATTAAGTTCTGGGACACGATACTCATTCATCAAAGCCGGTAAAACTGTGAAAGGTGAACATGTTTCTGCAACAATTGCAATAGCTACAGTTGTGCAGACACGGTTCTGCCTCTCCTGAACCTTGAGGTTATTTAACAGAGTTGCTAGGACATCTTGTGGACCAATGGCCTTTGCTATATAACCAAAAGTGTTCACTGTAGCTCTACGGATACCCTTCTTGTGTGCTTTAAGCATCTCAAGCAGCTCAAAACAAATTCTCATCCATTCTCTTGCTGGTACGAACTCGGCACCGCGGTCAGCAATTCTTCCTACAAGGTCAATACAATTCTCCTGGACTTTCTCGTGCCTGTTCTTCAAAATCGGAGTCAACCTTGGAAGTAAATCCTTAATAGGTGGAGTCATCTTTGTCATACCAATAACGTTGACAATAGACTTGAGAGCTCCAAGAATTGATCCTAAAACCTCAGGATACTCTTCTCCCAAGTACTCGTATAAGACAACACCAAGATGACCCATCAATTGTTCCTCGTGGCACTGCTTCATGACAACAGCAATCCTCGAAATGAGATCTGCTGCTTGCTGTCTCACCTTTGCACTCTTGTTGTTCAATCGCCACTTGATGGTACCACAAATCTGTGGAAGATATGGTTTCACTCTCTGCCCAAGCGAGTTTACAACTGCACCAAACCCATTGAGCATCACATTAGCATCATCACTGGTCTGCTCTTGGAAGGCATAAAGAATACCATCAATCAAAAGCTCTTCCAGCCGTGCATCAATATCAGATGCTCCCAAGTTAGTAACCACCTTCTCAATAGTTTCCATAACCATTCGCCTATATGGTTCACTCTCATCTTTAAGATCCTCAACAATTCTACCAACAATATCTGCAACACCGACCTTGTTTGCTATCTCTACAGTAGTTTCCACCAGTTGCTTATAGTTTCTTCTATCCAAAGCCATCCTCCTAACCCAAAAATTCCTGAAAAATTCAGGAAGGATATCATTTCTAATATACTCAGCTTCCACACCCTCAGTGCTCACACATTGCTTCACCACTTTCAGAACAATTTTCTTCATTTCTTCATCAGGTGACTGGAATTCACGAATCAGAATGAGCATGACTTCCTTAGTATAGTAACTGGCATACAGAGCCTCCATCAACGGAATAATAAATCCAATTGCCTTCAGAAATGCAGCCAACACCTTCCCACGGTGCTGCCTAATACCTTTCCACAATGGTTTCAAGACAGAGTCAAAACTTTCAATACCATAAGGAGCAGCTGCCTCAGCAAGGGCGGCAAGAGACAAAGCAGTGATTGTTCTCACCTTCTGATTCTCATCATTCAGACCATGTTCTATAATTTCCACAAGAGATCTCAGATGTGGCAACACAGCACAACCAATTAAAATGGCAATCTGCTGCACAATTTTAATCCCTGTGTGCCTAGCTTGCCATGATTTCTTACTCTGACAAACTGCCTTCAAGAAAGGCAACAGTGCAGGTATACCCAGAGCAGATGCAACAACACTAAAGGCCCTAGCAGTAGTGTTCCTAACATATTCATCAATGTTATCTATATCAGGCCGCATAGCAGCAATCATTGTAGCCAGCCCAGCTGCTTTACTGAGATTAGATATTATTTCTCGCCCCTCGACACGAGCATAGTAGTCCTCATCAATCAACAAGGGTTCAATAACAACAAGAATCTTATGCACGAAAGGCCGAACCAATTCATCTAATTTATACAAAACCCTGTCTATCACCTTAACCAAAAGATGCCTCTCCTGATCCTCAAGTGTAGGCTGCATCAGCAATGGCAGGATCCGGTTAAACAAAGGTCCGGCACCAAACTCACGAGCCTTATCGGTAAGCTGCCTCAATGCTGTCTTCCTCTGTGGTGGTGTCCCATTCTTCACTTTAAGCAGAAGCTTCATAATCTTCCTTTCCTTCTGCTCATCTGGGGACAACTCCTCCTCATTCTCTTCATTCAACAGCGCCCCAAAATACTGATAATCCTCAGGCTTCATAAAGGGCAATCCACCAGGCACCTCCTTTGGAACATCAAACTGCTGCCCACGATTCTCTTCAGGAATTTGATAAAGAGGGGTCCCCAACGGAGTAGGAGTGGCAAGAAGCTTCCTAGCAGGCGTCCTAATGGGCACATACGAAGCAGGGGGCTCCAAAATCTTATACCCCTCTTGGGGAAACATAGCATCAAGCTCCTCATCCGTCAACGGGCGATTCCTCTCTTCAATATCCCTCTCCCATCTCAACAAATTGTACTGCTCCGGCGTGATGGAGCCTTGCAAAGCCCCAGGGGTTGGAGTAGCAAGTTCAATACCGCCAACAGGGGTAACACCAGGAGTATAAGCAGCAGCAGGAGTAGCACCAGGCAATGGAGTAGCGCTTCCCATAGTAGCAGGGGTTTCATCCCACCTCGATCTTTGCCTCTTAGGAGTTGGGGTAGCCATCCCAGAAAGCTTAGGAGTAGCATCCCAAGTCATGCCAGCAGGTGTTGCACCAGGTGTAACACCGCCTGCACAGGAACGAAACCAGAAAAGAATTTAGTGTGCCACAGATTTAAAAGATAGTAAAAGAGAACTTAAGATGGGTGTAACACTACCTGCAGGTGTTGCATCAGAATCCCCAACTCTACCAGGGGTAGGAGTCTCATCCCACCGATTCCTCCTCCCTGGTGTCGCATCTGAAACCCTCCCTGGCGTCGGAGTAGCATCCCACCGCCCCGGGGTAGTATCCGGCATATCCCAATCAGAAGTTTTGGCCTTCTTCACAGGGGCAGCTGCAGCACCACCATCATCCTGAGACTGGTCCCACCGGTTCCTCCTCTTCTGCTGCTGCTGTTGCGGCGGAGCAGCCTTGGCTGCCTCCTCCTCCTCCTTCTTCTTCTTGGAGATGGCCCTCAGAGTCTCCTCCTTCTCCCTCTTGAGGGCCTCCTCGCGCATGACATCACTGTAGGTCCTTACCGAGGGGTCGGGGGTCTTCTCCCCGGCGGCGAAGGGGTCGTGGCGCTCAGGGGAGATTATCTGGTTGAGGCGACGGCGGCGGTAATCGTCTTCACGGTCGATGATGCGCTGGGGCTTGCGGAATCCCACGTCGGCGTCAGATTCGGGCGCGGAAGGCATGTCCTTAAGGAGAGACTTGGGGGCGGTGTAGGAAGCGAGCTTGCGCGCAACCTCGTTGTCCATGGCGTCGAGATTCTCGTCATCCTCGTTGGCGGGGATGGAAGTGAGGTAGGAGTCTTTATCGCTTCCGCCGTAGAGATCAGTGTCGAAGGTGACAGAGTTGAGCGACGCCAGTTGCTGCTCCATTCGCTTCCGTTCTTCCTGCGTCTTCGCGATCTCGGGGTCTACCGACGCCATGCTTATGCTTGGAACTCCTAAAACCCTAACCCTAAACAGAGAGTGAGAATGGAGAGTGTAAGAGAGAAGGGTAGGGTTCAAGATTGATGGATTTGGATTCGCGAAATGGATGGCAAACGAAGGAGAAAGAAACCCTATGCAGGTTGATTAGTGAGTGAATGTTGAAGAAGCACATTCAGATATCGCTATGCGAGAAATGGAACCGACATAGGCTGTTGGGCCCAGACTGGCCCAATTCAGTTATACCTGTGCCTTTTCCTTCCTGCACCCCATTTTTGAAAAATCCAATTTTGCCCTTAATTTTTTCAACATAGCAAAAATATCATTCCAGAATATATTTAATTTTGAAATGTTTTATGAGAAATTATATTAATGATGATTGTTTTCAAAATTTTCAAAATGTCTTTCCAATACTTCAACATAGTCCATATGAATGTATAATCTTTGACATTATTTTATATTATGTACTCCGAAATATCTCTCACCTCCTTATTTATTATCCGAAATCGGTATTAGAAAGTGTTTTAATATAACCAGGATAATATTTTGAAAAGTGTCAAAAAATATTAAAATGTGACGTGCAAGAATAGAAGTGTAGGAAGAAAATGAAGCCCCGACTTGGTGAAAAGTGTAAAGTATGAGCTTTCTTGATACAGTACGACTATACCAGCTTCGGACGGTATCGACTAGGAATTACTTTAATGCAATACACATTCTCCACTGTACCACACCTATCATAATGGAAAACTTCAATTTGAAGGAAAATCGGGCTTTCAATTTGAATCTTGTTTTTCAGCCGGGTGATATGTTATCGGTGTTGTCTCGAGGAGCAAAGGTTTTTATTGTATTGCTTTCACCAGATAATTGTTTTTAGTAACAAGTCACATCTTCCAAAAATGTTTAGAATATATTAATTTTCAAGAATTAAATTCAAATTATATATTTATTATATTTTTACATAATATTTATACTTGATTTTAAAAAAAATAAAAAAAACAACGTTTTCGTAAAAAATAATGTAAATTTTACTTCTTCAGTCACATTTAACGCAAATAGGAATATGTACTAAATTTGTTTGTAAATTAGTATGAACAAAAGGCATGGGTATTGAAAGTAGTAGTTAACACAGTCACTATTCACTTGCTTAGACTATGTCATCCGTGGCAGGTGGTTATCCCATGCCTCAGCAACCAGTCCAATAGTCTAGTCACAACACATGCACGTTTGAATGTTAGATTAACCGACCCTTTTGTATTGATACAATCCCAAAATTTTGAATAGTTTTTTAGGTAGAAAAAAATCAAACTGATGGGACTAGTAGAAATACTAAAATATGTCAGTTACCAATGTAGAGTGATGGAAATACATTACTACCAAATCGCCCCTTTACTTTACAGTGCTATTAGATGTTTTCATTTCTACCTTTCTGATATCTAAGCCAAAGAAGTGAAAGGGAAAAGGACCAAGATGCTGACTGGCAGGTTGGTGATGTTATATATATAGAATACAAAGATGATGGAGGATCAAGTAATCAAATAAACAAGGAAGAAAATGGGCTTACAATTGAAAACTCAACTGGTTTTTCTCTTCCTTGTCTGGGGTTCGTGGGCATTTCTGTGCTATGGTCTCCCAAGTAGGTACTCCATATTAGTCCTTGACCTTGACAAGTTTCCTTCAGAGGAAGGGGTGGTGGAGCTGTTCCAACGATGGAAGGAGGAGCACCGAAGGTTTTACAACCACCCTGAAGAAGCAAAGTTAAGGTTGGAGAATTTCAAGAGGAACTTGAAATACATAGTAGAGAAGAATGCAAAGAGAAACTATCCTTACGGGCACAGTCTAGGATTGAACAGGTTTGCTGACATGAGCAATGAAGAGTTCAAGCATAAGTTTATTTCAAAGGTAAAGAAGCCATTTGGCAAAAGAAATGGCTTGCCTCCTAAGGATGACTCATGCGAAGATGCACCTTACACTTTGGATTGGAGGAAGAAGGGTGTTGTGACTGGTGTGAAGGACCAAGGAAACTGTGGTAAGCTTTCTATACAGTCTATACGCACACCTATAGAATATTTGCAAACATTGATGATTATCTATATGGTTCTATTATGGTTGTGACTTACGTGGATACCCTGCTGTCAAAACTGACTATACTCCAATTTCCCTTCTTTTTTTTTTTGCTCTTCGGTTTTTTCATATAATGAAAGTATTTCTTATTGTATTATTAGGTAGCTGTTGGGCATTCTCTTCTACTGGAGCCATAGAAGGAATAAATGCACTTGTGACAGGGGACCTTGTTAGCCTTTCAGAACAGGAGCTTGTGGACTGTGATAGTACTAACGATGGATGTAATGGAGGCTACATGGACTATGCTTTTGAATGGGTTATGCACAATGGTGGAATCGACTCAGAAACTGAATATCCATACACTGGTGTAGATGGTAGATGCAATGTCACCAAGGTCTTCTTTACTAAAGCCTGCATTTTCCTTCTTGTGCTATTCTATATGTCTAATTTACACAATTTTTTTCTTGTTCAGGAGAAAACCAAGGTTGTTAGCATTGATGGCTACTCCGATGTGGGACAATCAGATAACTCTCTGTTGTGTGCTACAGTGAAGCAACCTATCAGTGTTGCTATAGATGGTTCTTCATTGGATTTCCAACTATACACTGGTGTAAGTGTTATTCAACCTTTCACTATTGCAGAAGAAAAATTTGCATTCATAAACTAGTCATTTTAATGTTTCTTGAACAGGGTATCTACGATGGAGATTGCTCAAGTGATCCAGATGATATTGATCATGCAGTTTTAATTGTTGGTTATGGCTCAGAGGAGGATGAAGATTACTGGATTGTGAAGAATTCATGGGGAACCTCATGGGGAATGGAAGGGTACATTTATATTAGAAGGAATACTAACTTAAAATATGGAGTGTGTGCAATCAATTACATGGCCTCTTACCCTACCAAAGAGCCTACTGCTCCATCCCCAAGTAGTCCCCCATCACCGCCTTCACCACCGCCACCGCAACCACTACCTCCCCCGCCGCCGCCGCCGCCACCTCCACCAATTCGATGTGGAGGTTTTTCATATTGTTCAGCTCATGAGACATGTTGTTGCCTTTATGAGTTATATGATTTCTGCCTCGTTTATGGTTGCTGTGGATATGAGAATGGTGTGTGTTGCCGAGGAACCGAGTATTGTTGTCCCAGTGATTTCCCCATTTGTGTTACTGAAGATGGACTCTGTCTCAAGGTATGAGATATCATATCTATGTTCTAGCCTCTTTCATTTGGAAACATTCTGAACTGAATCAATAGTTTCCAATTTTCTGAATATACTCGTAAATTTGTGTAATGTTATGTAGAACCATGGAGATTTGATCGGAGTTGCTGCAAAGAAGATTTTGGGAAGTCACAAGTTACCATGGACTAAATTAGAACAAACAAAAGAGACATTTCAACACCTTCTGATGAGGAATGCTTTTGCTGCAATACTTTGAATTTGCTGCTTTCCCTCTTCTCTTTTATGCTTGGATTTGCTCTGTATTGCAAAACATAGTGAATTATTTCTTCTGCTTCTTTATACAATACGCTTTGAGTGGCACCAAATAACGTTGTGTTTGATAAAGCTAACGCGTTTATGCTAAACAAGAGTATCATAAGAATATATTTAATACTTTATTTTCTGTATAATATACATAATTATGTTTTGTAAAATAAGAAATATTTTATTTTGAGAGATAAAATATATATAAGTTAGCTAATTAATCCGTAGATAAAAAAAATTAGCTAACTAATTAAGTTATGTGCAGTCTCATTATCACAATTATGAAATATATATAGATAGTAATAATTACAACACATATGGTTAATATTAATACTCTCTAACATAAATATAGTTTATGGGTTAATTGTATCATAAAACATCTTTCTTAGAACAAGTTTTGAAATATATTTAATTATTCACGTTTTAATTTGATAAAAGAAAATTGTATAATTTTTTTTGTCAAGGCTTAGAGCAGTTATATTATTTTATTATTACAATGAAGATTCATACGTTTTGGTAATTCAATCTCTAAGTTTTTTTCTGATAATTCTAATCAACAAGTGCATATTTATTGAATAAGAGACATTTAAGGATAAGAATAATAATTTTTCTATAATATGAAGCATTCTTGAAATACTTAAAATTTCATAACAATATTTATATATTTTTCACTTAATAGATGCATGAACTTATTTACAATATAAGTTATATTTAATATTGTATTGACAAATACATAAATCTTTCAAACAATCATGACTTTTTTTGTTGAGATTTAAAAGGTCTATTACATATTTTCGTAATAATAAGGTTATCATTTTAGTTCCTAAAAAATATTTAAATTGTTTAAAGTCTTTCATTTCATATGCAACAAGCAAATATGCTTTTATTTTTCAAGAATTGTTTATATTATAATCATATTAACAACATATAATTGTTACCTTTCCTCTTTTGCATTTTATAAACAAAATATGGTCAAAATTACTCCTTACGTCCAAAATTCTTTATTGATTAAAAAAATCTCTGAAACCAGGTCTTAGAAGATTGTTTTAGTCTATACAAAGAATTTTCTTTTACACATAAAATTTTAGTTAACTCTAAGTGTTCATCCATATATATAACCAAATATTGATATGCTATTATAAACATAAGAATGTAAAATCCTTTTATTTGATCTTTCTGGATATCTAGAAATAGGTTTGCTATATGAACATATGTTTGATTAGAATTGTCCAAAAATAAAATTTGAGATTACTTATGCCAAATATTTTTGTTGATTCTATAGTTGATGAGATATGCATAAACAATTCTAATAATGCAGGTTGGTATAATATATGCATTTGACTCATTTTCAAAAAGATATCAATAATTGATTCCATTTTGATAACAATATTAGAACCTCTTACAAATTTTTTTATCAAAATACATTCAATTATTCTAATATTTTGAGTTTATCTCTCCCCCCTTTCCTAACACATCTTTTTCATCAGGACTTTATCTTTAAAGAAAAAATATAAAATTTCTCTTTAAATAACAAAGTTAAAATTAATAGAAAATTACATGTAATATTTTTTGAGTAAAAATCACAACACCTATATCCCTTCTTAAAATTATTTATTTTATACATTAATCAAGTATAATTTACCAATTAATATGAATATAATTAACCCAATCAAAGATTCATGTTTCAAGATTTAGAAGATAAAACATCTGACAATAAAAATTTTATATTGTGTAAATAAATTTCAAAGTTTAACAAGGATTTGATTATATATATAAAACAAATTTGACGGTTTCTTCTGAATAGAAATTAGATATATAAGGTAAAAATTTGAAATTTTTTAAAACCTACAAAGTTTATTAAAAATGTATCTCGATCCATTATTGAGTTATAGAAGTGTAAAAACTCACAATATATTATATTGTATTAAATATTATTTATATACTCCACCACTTTATATTGATATTATTAACATTTACTTTTATTGTAAAAATGGTATTCTATTTTGATGCTTAGACTTCTTCAACCCTAAATTATATTTTCTTTGTTTTTTATAGTTTGAGCACCTACACTTATTCTTTCATATTTTAGATCCTTATGCCCACTTTTTTGAACTTTATAAATTTTAATTGTTTTTATGTTTTGATTGGATGCATCACTCTACTGCATTATGAGCTTTTTTATGTTTTTGTTTATAAATATATATATATATATATATATATATATATATATATATATATATATATATATATATATATATTTTTTTTTTTTTTTTTTTTT
>Ga0099824_1001430_pt1 | contig 33471 bp, 17 predicted proteins | sample SiratrowhiteBW_FD_76837 | JGI IMG/M metagenome (GOLD analysis project Ga0099824, IMG submission 76837) | Root nodule microbial communities of legume samples collected from California, USA - Siratro white BW | ecosystem: Host-associated > Plants > Roots > Nodule | place: USA: California... | reverse complement strand
TAATAAAAAAAAAAATATATATATATATATATATATATATATATATATATATATATATATATATATATATATATATATATATATATATAACATGATAAAAGAAGAAAAATGATGAGTGTTAGTGTTTATATATATATATATATTATCAGGGTTTAACAAACAGTCTAAAGTCCTTTAGTTCTTCTAGATATCTGTCTTCCCTTGGAGATTGCCCCCCAAATGAATTCAAATATCATATGTATTGTCTCATTAGGGTCTTCAGTAATGTGTTTATTATTATATTAAATGAAGATATTATAGAATCTTTCGACGTGTGTGAACAATGACTTTACCAAGAAGGACGTAACAGAGGAAGAGATGGCCCTAGATAGCTAGTTTGGGCAGTGGGATATGTCTAGATAAAGGCAGAAAGTGGACCTAATGCTTTATCTTTTTCTTAATTGGAAAGGGTAAAGAACTTAGTGATGCAGATTTGAAGAGAGAAGAGAGAGGAGGGTGTGTTCCACCATTGCAGGCCTTATGACTAATCCACCTTGGATTCACGCTTTTTCTTTCCACGATGAAGACTCATCAAAAAGAGTTTCAGAAGTTCAACGTTGAGAGTGAAGAGAGTTGTCCCAACTCAATCATGGCTCAACATGTTTTCCCACCCTTGCCCTATCCTTTTTAATTTCACACGAACCAAACTTAACAAACTCCATCCATGTCACTGCATAATTGCAACCCACCACTTCATCATCAACTTCTTCATCGCTTCCATATTTTCCTAATCATTATCTCCGCTTATCACGTTCTATTTCTTTTCTCCTACTTGTTTTCTCAGTTCTTCTTTTCTCTTTTTTTTTTTTCATTTATATAGTTAGCAAAAGATAAAATTCAGCAACGAGAGATAAATGAAATAAATAATATAATGAGAAAGACCATAAACTTATTATCTTAAGCTATTACTTTTTTTATTTATGTTATTTTTTATTATATCACTTATAATATTTATTATTATATCACTTGTCATTTTTTATTATTTTTATTATTCTCAATCTTTCTTTTTCTTTTTCTCTCCCAATCCACACCAAAACAAAGTCTGAAAATCTAGTTAGTGGAGAAGTGGAAAATTGGTTAACTGGGTCGAGAAACCCCACACCTTTTAACACTTTCCCTACTATTCATCATAAACCACTCAGCTTCAGTTGGGAACATTATTAGATTTATGTGAGCAATCAATCACAACGTGGACGCGTTGAATTTCCAAGCTAGAATGCACAGCTCAAGCAGAGGAAAAGCCAAAAAGAGATTAGAAGAATAAATGACACGTTCTTGATTGAGTAGCATGCATGATTGTCTAAGTAATCAAATGCTCACAAGGCATAGGCATATGCATCAGCAATTAAGAACGAGCATGCATGTTATATGAATGAACAAATTGTTTTGTTCCGGAAAAGGGAGCGATCATAGCAACTTTGGATTGAGAATTATGACAAGCCGTTAAGTCTGTCATCAACCATATGGATGGTAAAGAGTTTCCGTAGGGATAAGATGAACAGGTTTTGTAACTCTGAAAAGAAGTAGGGCACGTGAAGAATCACATCGCTAACTATGGAATGGACCACAACTTGAAATGATTTATGCATGTGGTTGCATATTGATGATAAAGAAGTGCTAATTTCTTCTGAACTACTATCCATCGCTGAATATTATGATGGAGGTTTCTCCAAATTTGGATCGCACTAGCTATACTTTTTATCTTTTGAAAAAAACCAGGGTCCATTACCTGATAAATTGGGATATCGACAGTGGAAACTGAGTTTCAATTTGCATACAAACGAACCCTAGTTAGCACATACTGTTACCTTCAACACAAAGATATATAATATATAACAACTTTTTGGTCATACCATTTATTGCTCAATTAAATCATTCCCAGGACAGTTAGATTGCCGTAAATTAAGCACCAAACATCATATAAATGTGTTTGATGGAATAGAAGGATTAAAATGAGCTTATGGCCCCTTGAAACCCTTAAGAATAAACATGCAGTACTTATAGTTCATGAGGAATAAACATGACACCGTTCTATTTATTTTGGGAAAAATATTAATGTTACAGTAAAAAAAAAAATATAAAAAATGAGTGATAAGTTATAAGATTAACAGTAACAAATTATTCTAAAAAGAAATTTAAAATTTTATAACTCAAAATTCTATAAATAACTAAAGTTTTTAAAGATAAACTCAATTCTTAAATTCTTTCAAAATTTATATATGTGACGTAATAGAATAAGTAATCTCGAAATAATGGTTTTTTTAATTTTCACTTTATACATTATTATATTTTTTATTATACATCAATGATTTACGGTTTTTATTATTATTTTTTTTATCTTAGGTGACTATTCAACTATTTAATTGAAAATATAATAAAAAATTAAAATATATATAATTATTATGTTGACACTTTCAGGTCACATCATTATCTCTTTCAGGGAGATTCATGATATCCTTTTATTACTTTTTCAATCCAAAACTATAATTACTACAAACATTATTGATACTAAATGATATATTGTTCAGACATCTAAATTTTCATTCTTCTTTAGATTATTGAATTGATACTAAATTATGTATTGTTAAGACATCTAAATTCTTCTTTACATTATTGAATAGATAAAATAATAATATTTGTACAATCATAAAAAAATATATTTATTATTATTTTAAAAATATTTGCACAATCATAAAAATATCTCTATTATTATTTTTTCTTTTTTTTACAACTTCTTTTTTATTTATTTTTCTTTTCCTCTTTTCTTCTATATTTTTTTCTTAAATTTTATTTTCCTTGAACTTCTTTTTTTTATTTCTTTTTAATTTTTTTTCTTCCAACTCTTTTACTTTAATTTATTTTTCTCATTATCAAGCATTTTTTTCTTTATCTTTATAGCTGTGCTCTTTCTTTTCTTTTCTTCTTCTCTCCTTGAAATTCTCTTTCAATTTTATGAATGTGAAACCAAATTATCAACAATTTGTGATATGTATTGAGTTGAGAAGTACTTTTAGTACCAGTATATATCATAAGTCCAAAAAATAAAAAATAAAAATTGGAAGCAAAACGAATCATATTGAATATCAAGAATCATAACTCATATACAATTAGGAAAAAAAATAGGAGTATCATTATGATATTCAATTTGGTAAAAACATTGATGTCACACAGAAAAAAGTAAGAATGTAATGGATAAATCATAGAAATTTTCTTTCAGAATTTATATCTCTCTTATTGCATTATACACCTTTTTATATGATAAATTATGTAACACCATTTACATTCTATGTCAATTCTCACCAAATAAATATATATAGAAGAATCCATAATTATATTTACCCTCAATATCACGTTAGTTCAAAATTATGTTTACCACCTTCTTCGGCACTTATTCTCACTAGTCAATTGAGGAGAAATTACCATTTAAAAGAATTGTTAATAAAATTTTGATCATATACAGGTCATTTTCAACATAAATTAACTTACCGTGCTTAATACTTTCCTTAAACTCAAATATAAAGAAAAAGTGATATGTTTGGTAGACTTAAATATAAACTAATTTCAAATGATATAAAAAATACTGTTTAAACTTAAACATCTTTCCAAATAAAGTATATAAAGTATAATTGAAAGTGATTTAATAAAAGTATATTTTTACTGTATGAAAACAAAATCATTAATTAAGTTTAACTATTATTCATAATTAGTATAAAAGTACTTAAATTTTCTTATTTATGACTTACCTTATTGGTTACATTTCATTTTAAAGAAAAAAAATTACATTTGAAAACTAAGATCGTCAAGCTTCTCATGATTTTAAGGGAAAAATCATTATATAATATTCTTTTCATCTCAATTTAAATATAAAAAAATTAAGTAATCATTTACTTAATTAAATATGAGTTTAATATTATTTTATTTTATTTTTTAAAAAAATCAAATGTATTTCATTAAAATCTAATATCAAGAATAAAATAGAATTTTAATTAGTTCAAAGATATTTTAAAATAAAATCATTAATTAAAGTGAAATAATTAAAATTAATTTATATTTGAGTTTATCAAACTTTTTTCTTTTCGCTTTTAATTGATTAAAAAAAAGAAAGTAATTTAGAATATTTTCACTGATTCTCTACAATCCATTCCCACATGGTGCGGCGTTATTTTCTCAAAACTAATTGTAGTATTATATACTATATATTACACATTTATATTAAACATTATATGCTATACATTACACGTTATATATCACATGTTAGATAGTATTATGAATTATGTTTATTATGTATTATATATGACATATTATGTATTAATATTGTTTATCACATATTACAAGTCATATCTCCATGATATATGATATATGACATATTATATATTATATTTTATGTTATATATTATAAATTATAATGATGATTTTACTAAATAATAATAATAATAATATTTTACAGACTTGTATTTTGCGCCTTTTTATAGTCAAATACACTTTTTTTTTGCAAGTCATGCTCAATTTGATTTTACTCTGCTAAATTATTTTTGTTAATTTTAATCTTCTAATACTTGGAAAAATAGTCTCTATTTTCCTTACTAATTTTGATACCTATTTAAATATATGTCACTTTCTGATAGCTAACGAGACATTTTCTAAATGTCGTTGACACCACACCACACCCATATTAGTTTATGCATTTCAAACTCACGTTTAGATTCTTCAAGATATGTAAAAAAGAAGGGTTTGAGAATTGATATATGTATTTTTTAAATGATACTAAAAATAGTTATAAGTCTGATAAAAATGATAAACGCTACATGATAGTTATACTAAAATCGTTACTCGCATAGGTATAAGCTTGTAATTTCTTTTTAAACCGCAAACGTGAATACATACTATACTATAATATAATCCTCATATCTGTCCCTGGCTCCCAACAAAATTTCAAGCTTTATAGCGATTTTTCCTCTTCAAACCATTATGAAATTTCATGAGGATATATAACATTCCTATATTAGCCTCTTGGCATGGACCTAATATAAATTTCGGATGTTTCTTCCTCCATTCGATAAATTTTTTAGAAGATGCACATGTACAAGCATGCTAGACAATGGAAGTTTTTCACCATATACAATATCTTAAATAGTTCAAAAGTAATTCAAAGTTGAATTGTGACTTCCTCAGACTTGGGAATTAATAAGCCTATCCTATATAAATTCATCTCAATATCAGGTAACGTGAAGCTGCATAAAATTCAGAAAGAATGATAATCTCCTAGCATGCTTATCTTAGAAATCAGGAAATATGGATTTTGCCTTTGTCACAATATTTTGGTATGCCAGCGGACTCTTCTCACATTCTTCCAGATCAAAAGATAATTTGCCAATCAGCAGAAGAAGCCTTTGAGTTTCATTCAGACTTATACACATGCTTCCAGAACCACATACAATTCAAAAGTTCTAGGATTCTTGGGATGATTTGTATATCCGATATGCAGCTATGCACATTGTGGCATTTCCTATAACGGTCAGTGCCGCTTGAAGAGCCACCAATACCTGCAACAACCCATTAGAGAACCCCGATCATTTCACATCTTCAGCATATTTCAAAGTCCATTTTATTACAACATGGAAGGAACATATATGGTCAGTTATTGTAATTCAACAAGACAGTTTTCTCAACAGGGTCAGACTCACATAGATGACAATATGTAATGGATAAGAATTTTTTCAGAGAACAACTCAGCAATACAAAATTTATAGTTTCTTGTATTCTGTTAGACATGGATGTAGTATTAAATTGGTACGTGCGATCTAGTTTTTTTCATAGAGAAAGACCAAATTTAAGTCAGTGTTCAGATGGACGTAACTAGTAATATCTAATTCTACGTCATCACACAAAGAATTCTCTCACTTTGCCTCTATTCTTTACTCTTTCTGCTTTTACTGACTAAATGGAGAGAATTGACATTTCAAATCAGCTATAGAACTCCACCACTTACTGACACTTACTTCTTACTTTTCAGAGACCTCTCTTTAAAATATAATTTGCTTATTCAGCTTCTAGATTTTAAAAACAGAAAACTAATTCCACACTGCTGTGATGAATTAAATTAGATTTCATTTTATAAAACAGAATGATAAGCTACCAAAGTGGCAAAGCTTGGTTGGGCAAGACAAAAAGAGTTGGCAACCTCTACATTGGCCCTAACTCTGTCCAAATTCAATCTTGCCCCGCCCTCAACACAATCAGAGAGGAGATATTTTATGTGTTCATAACGTGGTCATTCCTAGACAACAAAATGCTTTCAAGGACATTGGTTATACCTGATTTATAATCTAAATATTGAATAGCCAAAGTATTCTAAAGTTCTGTAATAAGAAAAGTGTCAAAAGAAATTGGTGCAAAGTTAATGCTGAGTTTTGAAATGTTCTAAAACAGCACTCAAGCATACAACTCCAAGCTCTAAAGCTAAGTTTAGATATCTAATGCTGAATAGAATGAATGAGATAAAACAAAATGAAGTGAGATGGAACAGCATTATAATTCCATTATGTAGATTTATTTTACGATGGAAAGGAAACAAACAGGTTCAAAGTGGATGGGAAGAAAAAAAAAGGTATATTTTATGGAACGGAATGCCTTTCATGTCATTTTAAACCATCAATTGAACACAGTCTCGTTCTATTTCATTCCTTTCTGTCAATCCAGGAGTAGCTAAGCTCCAAAGCCATAGCTAAGAGTCTTATTGAATTGGTTTCGCAGGATCGAGAAGTCAAGTGTTGATGGAGGAGCATTTGCAAAATATAATTCAAAAATTCTCTAGCCAGGATGCGGAATTAAGTGATCATTGCTGCCATATTTAAAATGTCAAACTCCATGTTCTTAAAAGTTGTAATATATATATGGTGAGGGAGAGATTCTAGCTCAAAATCTACAGTAGATCAATCATGATGATTTCTGAGCTTCGATGAAGCAAATGTTGCACAGTAAACAAGATGAAGCATTTGATCGTGTAAATTAAGATTGGTCTAAGTAACAATACTAGATAGTAGTTCTGCATTAAACATGAAAAGCCCTCTTACCTCAAGGGACTCAGAGTTATAAAAGAAATGCCATGTGCACGCACAAAATGCTCCACCAAGTAGAGGTACCTACAACAATAAAAAAGCATGAGATGCAGGAATGGCAAATGATAGTAGAAATGAGGGAAGAAAAAAGGAGAGTGAAGAAACTGAAGTCACTCACCATACCCCAAGAAAGGCCCTTCCAAGCTGGGTATCTAGATTTGTGCCCGTATTGCCACACCAAAGCCATGGCTATAACCCTTAAGAATTGGTACAAAAACAAGCAATGAAGAGAGTAAGTATAGGAAAATGCATTGCGATGTGATAATAACGTTAAATCCAATTGAAACGATGGAGAAAGTGAAGTGACCATTCGGCGACACTGGAGACGTGAATGGCCCATGTGGGCAGAGAGAGGGCATTGGGGGGTTCCTGAAGTTGCAGTTGCAGTTGGAGACATGAAGCGGGTTCGACGAAGTTGAGGAAGTGGAACAGACCCAGTCCTAGGAAACCCGTTTTCAATTTGGTTTGAACTTTACACTTTACGGTTCCAATTCCAGTGTCGCTCACTCTTGGCAACGGAATTTTGGAAGTACAAAATGGTTTTGCCAAGTACAACGTTCCCGCCGCCATGGTTGGAGATGGAGACTGTAACTGTAACTGCTTCTTCTAATGCTGCATCTTGGTTTTCAATCCACCCTGGTTCGGATAACACCCTTTCTCCTTCTTTCATTTTGTTTGTGTAAAATAAATAATTAAAATGTTATTTTGTAATTTGAAAATAAATCAATAGATCTTCAGAATTATTTGGAAAATATTAATGATTTTTAAATTTCATACAAAAATTTAAGGTCTATTTTTTAGTTTTTCTAGCCAGAGGATGAAAACGGTAAAACAGAAAAAAAAAATTAACGAAGATACTTAGAGCCACTTTAATTTCATGTTAGAATTTTAAAGATTTATTGAAATATCAACTGCTATGATTTAAATAATTTCTCACATATTTTATTTGATGTCAAAGAATTAATTTTTTATTCAAAATTGATTATAGTTTAAAATGATTTTAGATAGAACTTAAAAATTCAACGAGATTAAGCTTCTGCCATATCCAGCATTGCTGTGTTCTTATTTTTCCACTCAAGCTGGGATTACGGAAACATAAAAATTTCTGACAATAATTACTAGACTATTTATTTATGCACTCTCATCATTTTTTTTCCACCTTCATATGATAAGTTAAAAGATAAAAGATCCCTATCTTAATATAGAAAATTCTCTCTCCATTCTTCTTATTGCATTCTCGTTTTCACTATTTATTAAGGCACTTTGTTTCTTTTTCCTTCCTGATTTTTGTAACATTCTTAATTTGTAGGTACATTCTATATATATTATGCAATCTATAATATATTTTCAGATTTAGAAATATATTTTTATGTAATAAAATTACATGAAGAGAATGAGTCAATCATAAAAATATTTTTTTTATTGAGATGGTTCAAAAAAAATGAATATAAATTAGAAAATAAATCGAAAAGTAGTGACAAGTCTAGTGATAGGTTTATTGTTATTCGAAAAAGTCGAAAAAAAAAATCATCCAATGTTTATCAAATGAGATACCTAGCTTCAAGCTTTACAAAACTGATTTTCAACAATATATCCTTTACCAAAACCTTGATATCCAAAGCAGCGGAAGCACAAAAAATTAGTTTTGAGAGCTTCAAAGGGACATAAATCACAAAGGACAAAATAGGTATTTCAAACAGATAGGGGTGCAGGAGAAAATTAAGGTGGTGAAAAAGATAATGGCCTAATTTCTATTGTATCCATACTTTGGGTGCTGCAGCTTTTGTCACTCTTTTACTATTCTGGTCTTGGACCAAATCAGAACAAGAGGAAAGAGTCATTCTTCCTGGACCTCCATAATATCATTCTGCCACCTCCCTACTTTATGAAATGTCTAAATAACCTTTATAAAAAAACTGAAAAGAACTTTTATCAAAAATAGTTTGAAGTGTATTTTGTATTTCAAATTAAAATCCCACTTTTCAAATCTGGAAGTCATTATTAACTTTGGAATGGACCGAATTGAAAAGAATAAAAAAAGAAAATCATGTATTTCGGATTGACCAATTCGAAAGTAAAAAAATAAATATCTCAAATTAAGTCAGTTCCAAATTTAGAAAGTGGGTTGGAGAGATTCTTGATTGGGCGAATCCAAAAAAACAAACTCCGGATTGGATCAGTGTAGGGTGAAGGGATTTCAGATTGGACCAATTAAAAAGTAAAAAAAAAAAAAAAAATATTAACATATGGTAAAGGATGAAAATAGTTGAAAAAATTAAAAAATTTACTCGAAATTTTACTTTTACGAATTAACGTGACATAGCAATCTACGTCAAAATGGTTTACGATATAACTGAAATTGAAATCTAACAGGAAGGACAAGATACAGAAATTGCAGAGGCAAAGCCACAACAGGATCTTCTAAGAACTTATGGATGAATATGGTTAAAATTTGTACCTGTTCGTCGCAGTGGCAGTTTTTAATTGTAGGCGCAACCGTTATTTCGGCCTTTATGTACATTGGAGGGAATTATTTGTTTGGGATTCTTGCATTTATTATTTCCAGCAACTCTTTCTTTCGAATTATGCTCCATGAAAGGTACCCCTCACCGGACAAGTTCCCTCGGTCGCAGGTAACGAACCTCAGCCATCAATTATACATTAATTAAATCTAACGGCAACTAACGCTCTAGGGGGATCTGGCGTACGTTAGACAGGACCTTGGTTTGTGCATTCAAAGTAATAAATATCATCAAAGCACAGAAGTCACTGATGACCTGGATCTTATTGATCATCAAGTTGCATTTTAATTTGAGATTCCTGAAATCTAAATCAATCAGGTCCGTAGTCATGAATACATGTGATATTATCACTGTGACTGTCATTGGTCCCTCCTACGAAGCAGATCTGATGTAGCTTCATTACAAGAAGGACCAATTTGCAGTCCATATCCCTGTACCAATACCTTTCAAGAGCTGTATTTTGGCTCACTCTTTCCTCTTCTGGTCCAAATCAGGACAAGAGCAAATCCCATCACAGACATAATTGAAGTCTGCAAGCAAATTTAGCAGCTTATAATGCAATAGAATAATAATTTTTTTAACTGCACCACACTCTACTTCTCTAGGAAGACTGACTAGCCATGTAATAATATATGTTAGTCACGAGAATTACACACACAAACTTGGTAGTTTTATTTATATTTTATTTGGATTAAACCATAAAAAGGTTACAACAGATTCCAGACAACGAAGATCACGGGACAAGTTCCCTCAGAGTAACATATCTCACTACATAATACACAATAAACAGGCTTAAGCCCTAAAGCGAGTCTTACTCTCTGGATCACACTCAAAATACAATCCCCACACCGTATGCACAAACTGACATGCCATATACAGAAAAACAAGCATACATACTATAAAATGGTTACTCAACGCAAAACTGCCCAATAGTTACTAAAAGCATAAAAAACTACCTTGCTGTTTCGTGACTGTCCTCTCAATACAAACAAGTAGATACAAATGCATTATATTTTGTTGAAAAATAGCAAAGGTTTGCATTTTTCAAAACATAAAAGCTATCGACTGCGTTGCTACAAGTATTCAGTGAAGGCATTTAAATCATATATCATTCTATTCATCTTTTTTAGAGATTCAAAATCATATATCATTGGGTAAACACATACGTACACAGAGTCAAACTTACATGTGACAGGAAAGAGAGTCAAAGAGGATTTGTATTACCAGACATATGATAATAATTGAAGTTTAACTGGCGGAGAAACTTACAGAAATTGCTGGAGGAATGGCCACTACTGGATCTTCAAAGAATTTATTAGCAAGAGCCAGGGCTAGCAGGCTACTTTGCATTCCTGTCATTAGATAAATGAGGTTATTGAAATAAACATGCATTTACAGGCATTTGATGTCTGAAAATTGAGAAACTTTATACCTGTCTCATAGGAAATTGTTCGTTGCAGTGCCTTTGCATCAAGAGAATCACGGAAGACAAATCCACTGAGGAAAAAACCAGCTATGAAAGATGACAAATGAAAAGCAACAACAAGAAACAAGATAGCGACTCCCAAGGAGGATCTCATAGTCTCAACATTTAAGGCAAGTGGTGCTCCAGCACAGATAGCTGCTACCAATACTGACAGAGGAGGCAAAAATGGTCGAATAACATCACAAATACGAGGAAAGAATCTGCAAAAATGAATGGGTAAGGAGATGACACCTTTTAAAAAAAAAAAAAGAGTAATGTTAACACATGTCTGAGACCATGGTATTACCGATTTAGAAGAAGGCCAGCTGCAATAGGTACCACCACAATCTGTGTAATGCTATACACCATTCCTTTTACATCTATAGGCAATTTCTTCCCAATGAGCAACAGTAATAAGAGTGGCGTGACAAAAACTGCTGAAGCAGTGGACAGTGATGTCATAACTATGCTTAACGGTGCCATTTGTGGATCCGTCAGAAAAGTAGCATAACTTGACAGCTGGGCACCACTAACACAAGCTACCAAGACAATTCCTGCACCTGATTCATTTTACAGCCAATAATTAGTGCATACGTGCAGCACCTTTTATTGTTAAGAGACAGCACCCTCACCTACTGTTGTTGGAAGGCCTAAAGCAGTTACTGCAATCAGGCAAAACAGGTATCCAAGAAGAGGCTTCAAAACAAACTGGCCAAAATAACCAGTGGCAATTTCTGCTGGCCGCTTAAATGCCTCAATGAAGTCATTTTCATTTGAATTAACCCCAACTGCAAACATCAAAAAACCCAGCGCAGGTGCATAGTATCTGCAAGAATATTTGCAGTTTAAACTTTGAAGAGATGCAGCATGAAATTCTATATCAGAGATAATTGTCGTTCCTTTATTAACTGCAAATCATCTGACTATTTGAATTTGCAAAATTGCAACTAATCGTATAAAAATCTTGTTATCTATCAATTCATCAGAGCATCTACAGACCTGCTGGTAAACCACGTTAAAGAACGTGGGTAGATTAAAGCAAGCAGTATGCTAGCAATGAGTACATGAGGCAGATATGAATTTGATTGCTTCAGAATCTCCAGAATAGAAATTGAATTTTGCTCCATCTGAGAAAAAAGAAAAAGAAAATAACCAAAAACGAAGAAGCCTGCACAGTGCAGATGCATATCTGCAAGTCAAGCTTGATTACAGGAAAGAAGCCTGAATGCTCTGAATCTTGATGGAAAAGGTAGAAAAGAAAAAGAATTGCTAAATGTACTAAAACTAATATTTCAGCAGATTTGTCACCATATTCATAGACATATAGAAATGTGGGCAAAAGGAATATCAGAAACATACTCTTTTCAACACACTTTCTTATTGGTAAAATTGTATGTGAGCATCATTAAATAGGAAGTGGAACACAAATGATTTAGTGGGTTGTGCTTGCACATGAATTTCACAAAATCACTAGCATTTAAAAAAAATATATATTTTGTAAAAGTATTGACCAGGAGGGAAAATACTTTAACAGATGAAACAAAGAAGAACCGCATCATATAATATCATGTAAATGGTTAAGGATGACAATCGTTCATCGTTACAATTTTCAACTAATACATTCACTCTTTTTATATCACGATTATTCTTCGGCCACTCTCCGAGCTAAAAGATTTCATGCATCCGGTACCGTAGCATAGTGGACAAATAGGCATAGCGGACAAATAGAGGTCTTAGCTGTGCCATTGCAAAATATAAATTATTGGTAGCTCTAGAGGCTATGATGAGGCATGCTTGATTTATTGGGGTTAAAGCTATGTTTCTGGACTATAACGAGTCCTAACTCCTAAATAAGCGTCTGCTCACTATATTTTATTAGGACAAACACAAAAGAGGTCAGCATCAATATCAACTAATTGTGCTGGTCAAGTTTTGAAAATGACTTAGATCCTCTCCTCTTTGAAGTTACATAGAGGATCCTGTGCAACAATCCTGACCATTTATTAATCTAACAAGTGAATCAAGCATTATTAGAGAAGGTGTATATATCTGCTTGTGGGACTAAACAAGCCTTTCAAAAAAATAGTGACAAAATGTTAAATTTAAGTATAAAGAAGAAATAAAATCACATATTTCCTAAAATTGAAAGACCGAATTCATCTATTCAAAAGCACAAGTACCAAAAGCAAGTATGAATTGGTTAGTTTATTATTGTATATTAATTGAAAAACACCGCAAAGCTTAAATTTTATGAACAGGACACGACTTCTAAAAATGGGGAAAAACTCAAGAATTGAGGTGTTTTTGGTGCTTTCTCTAATTGAGGCAAAATTACTCTGATTGCATGTGTGCTTTGTCCTTTACAGAAACAGCTCAAACATTTGTAAGTTATGTCAATCGCGAGCAAAATGCTTGTACACGAAATTTTGGTTTTCTTTTTGGAATGGTAGTAACAAACAATAAAAATACCTGAGTGGGAGCAGAGGTTTGAATCTGGGAGGGATCGGGTGGGAGGGAATCCGCTGAATCGAGCGACGAACATTTTAGGCTAGGAATGTTGGAGGCCCGGTCTACAGAAACAGAACAAGGTAGGGATGAAACAGTAAGTAGTATTATGAAATGGATTATTTTATCTGAAAAGAGAAGCAGAAAAGAGAGTAGTAGTGTAAATTACACGGCAATTGTGAATTGAAGCGAACGGAGATTGAAGAAGAGAAGTTATTGTTGGTGGAGAAGCATGATGATGGGAGTGTAATTGGGGATTTGGGTTTGGAATGACGGAAGAGAGAGAGACGGTGGGAATGAATGTTGTGAAACTGCTTCACTGCACTTGAAATCATGGTAGTCTTCGTTCTCCTGAAAACGTGAGGATGCTGAATATTTTAGAACTGCTTCACTGCACCTGATTCGCTGAACCTTCTTTCTCCTGTTCCTTTGAACATTTGACGACCACACTGATACTTTTCTCAACTTTTTAATATTTTTTTTTGCAGAACAAAACATGCTGTGCCCATTCAATAGGGGTTGACTTTCTCTTTATTCTTATTAACAGTTATATTTTGAAAAAAAAAAAAAAAAGAGTTTACTGCGTTCTGTAACATTTCATAAACTATTAATTGCTCTTCATTGAGTATATTCTTTTATTATTTAATTCTTATGGGTTTGTTGTGAAGTATAAATGCAAAAAGAAATACAAAAAAAAAAAAAGTATCAGAATAATAAATTACTATATTTCTTGATTTTTACATAAAAATATTAAAATGATACAAAAAAATACAGGAAAATAATTCAGATTCTATGGTCGTGATTAATTAGTTTAATGAGTAAGATTAAATTTTTCAAAATTTGTACTATTTTCTAAAGTATGTTTTTAAAATTACGACGATTAATCTCTTTTTTTTTTTACTGTAATCTTTTTATTTAACTAATGAATGTGAATTATCCATTTCTTTAATCCTTATTAAAAAAACAATCTTTCAAACTAAATTAATGTCGACTAGTCATTTCTTATCGTTAACTGGAAAGATTGTTAAGTAAGTAAAGACATTCTAGTTAAAATAATTAGTGTAAAAATAATTAAAAAAAAAAACTCGTAAACGAAAAGGAATTTCAAAATGAAAACGCTTTATACCTACGAGGAGATAATATAATATTGTCTGGTTTTGTCTGTGCTTTGTATAATAGCAAATCAATTAATGAAATTACTTATATTAATTGAATGCAATTTTAAAAGTTTTAAAGCAACACTACTAATTTGAATGTTCCGTTGAAGTAAAACAAATTCAAAAAAATATTGGAAATAAATATTATGAAAATTATTATGATTGTAAAAGTGGGTAATTTTCTTACTTATGACATTTGTTCTTACAATAATAAAATTTTTGAGGGATTATTTTGATTTTATTAATCTATTTTGTTATAGATATAAATAATAATTAATGGGGTCAGATATGAAGTTGAAGTTCAAGCATGTATAACTAGACTATTAATATTTATTTGAATTTGGATAAAACTAAAATTTTTAAACCACTAAATCTTATAAATATTGTGTAGACTATAAACTGTGTATTAGCAGTTGTAAATGGTAAGTGCAATAAGATGACAATAGCATAATCACAAGATAGTCAAAGAATTTGAAATTTGGTATAATTATATCATCAATTATTTAATTTTATTGTGTATGATATAATCATGGATTTATGTATAATTTTTTTTTAATAATGATGTGATATCTTTAGAAATTGCCTTTCTATCCACAACATATATTTTGTCTTGATTATTCTTTTAATAAATTAGGAATTTGTTTTTCAAATGTTATTCTAACAAAAACAAATATGAGAATGGGTAGGCAACATGCTCCATATAAAAATAGTTCATGCATTCAATTAGGTTTGTTATCACATTTCAATACCTCTTATCTCAATTATATGCTTGAACTCACGCTTAATGATATTTGAACTTCAACTATCTATGAAAATATTTGATGGAACTTTGATTTCATAATTAATAATTTAGCTTAAAATATTATTTTATTTCATTATCTAAAAAGTAAATATAATTAAATAAATATTTTGTAATAGATTAATTATAAGTAATATTAATTAAAAAAATTAATATTCATGTTAATTAATTGTTTTTTTAATTTTAAATTCTTAAATTTTTTATTAATTTTTTATTAAAATTAAATGCAACACGTTACGTATAATATAATATAACTTTTTTGTTATTGTAATGCCGATAAAATAATTTACTATCTATCTACTATTAATACATAAGTTTGATTGCTGTCTCACACACTTAATTATTAAAAGAATAACTTTTCTGGCATGACCTAAGACAATTTTTTTATATTTAATATTGCTTGTAAACATAATTTAGTTATTTATTTATTTAAATTTTACCTACTTTATAATTTTAAGAAATAATTTAACCATTAAAAAAAGAACTGAGGTCCACATGGCCAAAACGGCAGTGTTCAAGGCATTTTTTTGATTATACATTATTATAAAATTAATACCTATTATTATAATCTTCTTCCCTTAATTTTGCGGGTGTTAGCGGTTGCAGTTTGTGTTGAGCTGAATCCAAACGGTTACTGGGCCCCACAAATCGCCGATACTGCTTTTAGTTTCATTTCCGGTGGCGTTGAAGCCACCGTTGACACCGTCGAATCCATCCGAGCCTTTCAAATTCCAATGACATATTTCGATGAGGATGGCATTAACGTCGACGGTGATCACACGAAGGATGTGATGCGTAATCACGGCGGAGGAGAATACGTCAAATTGAGGTGGGACCCTCAATCGGAGACCTCAACCACCACCGACCGGAGAGGATCGTGTCTCTGGTATTGGGTCAAATCGGGGCTCTGTTTCCTATGTCTGGGCCTCGTGGCTCTCGTTGCCATCAAATGGGTTGGTCCATTGTTCATAAAAAAGGTTTGATCTTATTCTTCCTTTCAAATGCCTTCTGCATTGCCTTTGCATTTGCACATGTTCCTTTTTTTGTGTTCTTTCAATGCAATGTGTTCTCAATGTTCACATCATTTATAAATTGAACATGCACTTCCTGAAGTGTTTTTGGTAATCACAAACATATTTTGTACTTGTAAATTACACTATTGAATGTTTAAACTCGTAGCTCATGATGCGTTACTTTTATTTTCAGGCGATTATTCCGATAGTAAATTGGGGGACGAACAGATTCAGTTCCCTGGAGCTAGCTGTTTTGGTGTTTGCTACTATAGCGCTATTCCCTACCCTAGTTTTGCCATCCTCGCCTTCTATGTGGGTGGCTGGGATGAAATTTGGTTATTGCTTTGGATTCTTGCTAATTATTTCTGCAGCAGCAATCGGAGTATCACTTCCTTTCTTGATCGGTTCAATCTTCCATCATAAAATTGAGGTACATGTGTTGTGACTTTAGTTTAAGTTGGTATCTATCTTCATGCATTTGCCTCACATGTGCTAATTACATTTCATGATTCTTTGCAGGAGTGGTTAGAAAAGTATCCAAAGAAAGCTTCTCTGCTAAGATCTGCTGGTGGTGGAAATTGGTTTCATCAATTTCGAGCAGTTGCTTTAATCAGGGTTTCTCCATTCCCATACATACTGTACAACTATTGTGCCGTGTCAACCCGTGTTAAGTATTGGCCTTACTTGGTCGGATCCTTGGTAGGAATGGTGCCAGAAATATTTGTTTCAATCTATACGTAGGGCCTTCCTTCCTCTCTATCTAGTGCACTCTTTATTTTACTTTGCTTTTCTTACGCCTGGCCATTTTCTTACTGGTTTATTTCTTGAATATCTAATAATTGTGAGTAGATGTAGAAGATGCCATGTGCATCAGAAAATATAGTACATGACCAGTTTTTGCTCAATTTTAAGTGTCCATACCCTACTTTGGTAGTTGTGTAATTGGTTCAGCTTACTTTGCCTCCTCCAATATCAGTATATTTCACCATCGTAAGGAGGATTATTTCAGAAAAAGATAACTTCTTACACCATGACTAATATCATTCGTTGATAATTGCTTCAATTTGGTGTTATGATTTTAACACCTAATATGACTGAGATTCTCCAACCTACTTTACTCTATATCCTTTGCTGTAAAGTGTAATATGTTATTGCTCATGATTAGTCAAGTAAAATAAATATATCTGGAAATGATTGGATGGACTAATTAATCTTAATAATATTAATAACTAATCCACTTGTATTGGTCTCGTAGAGGGGAGGGATTTTGGAAGTTTGCGTGGAGCTGTAAGTTGAAACCTCAACTGTTTTTGTACGCCCAAAAAATATCTGTAAAATTGACAGAGTCTTTCTATTTTTCTTTTCCTTTTTAATTTCGTATGTGCCGAGATTTTTCTCACCTTTGGTTTTTTCAGTGCGTGGAGTCTTTAATAATATAAAACTTCTTTATTTGTAATTCAGACCAAACTCAACGATTGTTTGTTGTCTTCAAGGTTTGTTCAGTTAACAGATCAATACCTGTTGACCCATTTCCATTCATAAATGTTACACTGTCATCTTTGAAACAAGTGCATCTTTTATTGTGTAAATGTTTCTCTGTCCTTGCTATTTTATGATTTTCTTTGAGCAGTGCTTTGTTATTAGTGAATGATATGGAGTGTTTCCTCTTAGCCCTTCCCTTCCCTGGGTCATTCAAAACTCAAATGCACTTGAACTGTTATTTCTTTGCTCGGCTTCATCTGTCTCTGTTAAAATCTTTTTATCAGCTAATAGTAGTAATGATTGCCCTTAACTGATACTTTCATCGTTGCATTTTGACATGTATTCTATGTTGTTAGCCATCTCAAATGTTGATTTGTATATACTGTTTACAAAGATAGGAATTAAGAACTAATGATACGGAATATCATATTGAATTCATTGTCTTCAACTGCAGGGGAATTTTGATAAAAACATTGGCTAATGCTTCACATCAACACCACACTCTATCTGCTCCGGAAATTATCGTCAATGTTGTTGGCTTCTGCGTAACTGTTGGTACAATAATCTTTTTCACCGTCTATGCTAAGAGGAAGCTCAAGGAGTTACGAAAAGAGGATGATCTGCTGTTGAAATAATCTATTAGGTTTAGTGGGTTTATTTGCTGGCTACACGAGGCAGTTATTACCATTATCTTATACTGGCACATATTGATGATGCACTCGCACAGTCAAGTGAGGTTTTTTTCAAGTAGCCTCATCTATGGGAGGGTTTAAAGTCAAATTTTTTAAAGGCTCGCCGCAGAACAAGCTAACACAGCTTACAAATCACCATCTATATTTCTTTTTTCCATATGTTGCACGCAATAACTGTTTTCTGTCTCATTACACTATTAGCATGTTTGGATCTACATCTTGGATGTGATTTTGCACGTCTTGAATGCGATATTAAAAGAACTATCCACATTCTAAATGTAATTTTCTCTTTCTCAATGGATTTCCAAACATGCTGTGTGCATCAATGAAATGAAATTCCAATTTTTAGAGTGGTCGTTTTTAACTCGCTAAGTTTTGTCTAAGTCAAGTATATTGTTGTGGACAAATCAACATACCTCAAATAACCTTTTCTTACGATGGAAAGCACAATAACCAATAATACATAAACGTTGCAGATTACAATGACTTGTTTGTTCCACTCTACCCACACTTCACTCAACGATTCTGAATTATTTTAGACTCACTGGTTATGAAAAATATGTTTGTCTCCTTATTTTCATTTATCCTTGAAATTTCTTGTAAAATTTTGAATAACTAAAAAAGAGAGAGGAAAGATAACCAAAGTAGTTAGTTTTCAATAGCTGCGAATATAACTATACAAATCAAAGAAGTGATATAGTGAGGCATACCTTAAGTTTTTGTTTGGTTGATGAAAATACAGTACACGAGTAAAAACAAGGAAGTTTGATTGCAGAGAATTAAAAAAGTATACATTCTAAAAAAAATGAGGTTCACCGGTATTTACTATTTTATTTGTTAGATACTTGTATTCATCTTTTCGTCCTTTTTCTTTATTTTATTTTATTTTCAGTTAAATACCTTTAAATTTTTACTTTATTTTTCATTTTTTCCATTTATATTTATATTTACCATCTATTCTATTTCTTTCCTTTGTACCATATATAAAACTATGACCGGGAGAAATAAGTTTGTGTGAACCATGAATTTGTTTTCGTACTCCTTAATGCTCGACCAGTTTAGATTCTCCCGTGTACGATATTATAGGTTTAATGAACTGGATTCAGATAAATTTTAATTGAATTTATTATATTTCTGCGTACGATTCACATGGGATTCGTTCATTTCCATGAATTTGACAAGTTATATTAATGTTTCCTGTTTTTTTCCAGCTACATACTTGTCCACTAATGATCTCATATCTTCACTGGTTTGTCGTACAGGTGTAGCTATCACATTCACACCTTTTCTGATTAGTTGTATGACGTAAATAATTTACTAAAGAAAACCATAGAAATCGTGCGTTAGTGAAAGCCCGACGCAGGGAAATTGGAGTTTGCAACGGTATTTGGTATGTATATAGCAGAGTTCAAAAATATGAGCGTGGATTAGGTTAATATATATTTTTTAAGTTATAGTATAAATATGTGTGTGTGGGGGCTGGGGCGAGTATATGTTATGATTGAGTGTGGTACATGGCTGTCTGAAACAACATATACGGTATACATTATAGTGTGTGGAGTGAGGTATGTTGATTTGTCCTCTGTTTCCGATTGAGTGCGGCACAACTCAATAGAGCAATTTGTGTTTGTTCTCCTTGGTTGTATCTAGTGTTGCTTCATTCATAAAAAACGTTACGCTTCTTGAATGTATTACAGTTGCTTAAAGTGTCCTCTAACAATTGTCTTAATGTCTATCCACTGTTTCACAAGACATAAAAACACACAGGTGCAGATTCGAATTGGATTGTAAAATGAAGTGGGGTGCATGACGTGGATTCCATAAATGACATTGAATTGTTGATGTCAGTTGGCCCTCTTATTTGTTTTCTTTTGGGGGACATGGGTCAATATTGAGGTGTACTCTTTCTGGGATCAGTGTTGTGGCTCATCTATAAGATAATACAGAGCCACACAGACACCAACCAATGATCAACATCAACTTGTTAGATTAACTTCTCTCTTCTAAGTTTAAGCATTTGATTTATAGAATGTTGAATTCAACATGAAATTAGATGTATAATTTTGCAAAAGAAGAGGCAGAAGGATCCAAAGATTAGGAGGACCCCGGGACCACGAGTGAAGTATGTGTGCCAGCCATGACTTTTGTTATTATTATTGTTACTTATTACATTAAAAAGGCATTGAATTAAATGCATTTTCAAACTATGGCACCATGGAAACCTACCTTTTGGAGATGTTGATTTATGCTTACATAGTATGTCATTTGCAAAAAGTTGGTCTTTTAAACCGTTGATTAAGTAAGAAAAATCCCCCTTTACACAAAAGGAAAAGAAGAACAGAAGTGAACAGATTCTTGTCCCTCTCTATTGCTCAAATGCTAAAAGACAAATTTGAACAAAAGGGAATAACGTTTTAGAGAAGGACTTTTCAGACCATTGAAATACCTAATAAAGAAAAATAAAATAAAACATTAGAAGACGTAATGGGAAGGACCAATTTTTTTTCTATTTCAATCAGACGGCCACAGTCATCTATCACCAGAATTAAATGCCACGTGTCAAGAATCGGATCACCTACGTATTTTTCTACTTTACCTTAACTATTGGAGAGAATATTCTCGTAATATTTTTTATGACATACAATAAAACGAAAAGACATAATAACAATATTCATTAAAATATAATGATGCTTTAACTATCAACTTAATGCTAGTACATCTCTCTTTTCATAACTGCAGATGATTAAGCCATCAGCTGCTAATTACGACGAATTCCAACTAAAAGTGTCGCGAAGGAAACGGATAGATAGAATAAAGCGAGGAGGGCCAGGAAACGGTACTACAGACAAACAAACACACTCCCTAACTCTTTTATTTTCCACTCTCATCTTCTTCCTTCAACTTTTCTTTTATTTCCCCAATATTCCTACTACATTACCCGTCTCCTCTTGCATATTAATTGGGATGGTGTTGCTGATAGCGATGGGGGAGGTGTTGGCTTGGTTGGTAGGAAAGAATAAATGCCGGTAAGAGAAGCAGGCCCTACACAACAACACAAGACATGGTGGTGAGATTAGGAGTAGTAACTCCTCAAGCTCACAGACACAGATTGGGTTTTTTTCATAGTTGAAGGCATAATTGGCTTACAAAGTCTAGAGAGAGAAAGAGGGTCTCTCCAACTCTCTCATGCACGTGCTTCACCCTTCATTTGGTGGCAATCTCTGAATTTATATATACATTACAACCTATTAAAAGAAGTTTATTTAATTCCCTCCCACTGTCTCACCTGCTTCCTTTCCAGCAAAGGTACAGCCACCATTTCCACCTTCTTCCTTTCATCACATTTACTCTACTCTTCCCCCCATTCCTTCTCTCTCTTCCTCCCCAAAAGCTCCCATTTTTATGTCACCCCACAATAAACAAACCATTAGAAAACACGGAACACGGCATGGGCATTATTGAATCTTTGTTCTTGATGCTTATACGGAGAACCCAGAATGAAAAAGCAGTGAGAGATTAAACGGGTACTATCTTTATTCTCTTTTTTTTTTTTTTGGGTTTGTTTCTCTCTCCTGCAATTCCGGTCCTCTTAATGAGAATGCTCACCGTCGGTGATGATCGTGATGTTTTGTTTCTTATTGGACCAACTTTACGGTTACCTGAAACGTTGTAGCTGAGGAAGCAACACCTCAGAATCGAATCCACTTCGTTGTGACAGCTATGATGTCAAAGGGGTGATCACATTGTTTCGAGCATGAGAAGACACCGTGCTATTCATCTCTCTCATGCTCTGCTGTGCACCGTTTTTTGTTGTCTTGTGACGGCTTCTGCAGTGACTGAGAAGGAAATTTTGCTTGAATTCAAAGGAAACATAACGGACGATCCACGCGCCAGCTTGAGTTCGTGGGTTTCAAGTGGGAACCCGTGCAACGATTACAAAGGTGTTTCGTGTAACTCTGAAGGTTTTGTGGAAAGAATCGTACTATGGAACACTAGCTTGGGAGGGGTGTTATCCTCGTCACTTTCGGGGTTGAAGAGATTGAGGATATTGACGTTGTTCGGGAACCGTTTCTCGGGTGGTATTCCAGAAGGGTATGGTGATCTTCACTCACTGTGGAAGATCAATTTGAGTTCCAATGCTTTATCTGGTTCGATCCCTGAGTTCATTGGTGATTTGCCTAGCATTCGGTTTGTAGATTTATCAAAGAATGGCTTCACTGGGGAGATACCTTCGGCTTTGTTTCGGTACTGCTACAAAACAAAGTTCGTTTCTCTTTCTCATAACAACCTCGCCGGTTCAATTCCTGCCTCCTTGGTGAACTGCTCTAACCTTGAAGGGTTTGATTTTTCCTTCAACAACCTTAGCGGGGTTGTCCCTTCGCGGCTTTGTAGCATTCCAAGGTTGTCATATGTGTCGCTGAGAAGCAATGCCTTGTCAGGGAGAGTGCAGGAGCTCATTTCCTCATGCCAAAGTCTGGAACATTTGGATTTTGGGAGTAATAGATTCACTGATTTGGCTCCATTCAGTGTCCTTGGAATGCAAAATCTTACCTATTTCAATTTATCGTATAATGGGTTTGGAGGACATATTCCTGAGATCAGTACCTGTAGTGGGAGATTGCAAATCTTTGACGCTTCAGGGAATTTTTTGGATGGGGAGATTCCCTCCAGCCTAACAAAATGCAAGAGCCTAAAGCTTTTGTCGTTGGAGTTGAATAGGCTGGAGGGTAATATCCCAGTGAATATTCAGGAACTGCGGGGACTAATAGTTATCAAGTTGGGTAATAATTCCATTGGTGGAACGATCCCCAGGGGCTTTGGCAATGTTGAGCTTCTTGAATTGCTGGATTTGCACAATCTGAACCTCGTTGGCCAAATTCCTGATGATATAAGCAATTGCAAGTTTCTTCTTGGACTGTGAGTTTATAACTTTCTCTAACTGCTATGCATTATGTTAAATCCGCTGAATAAAATCTTAGTTCATTCTTTTATGTTTGCAGGGATGTTTCTGGCAATAAATTAGAAGGTGAGATTCCTCAGACTCTTAACAACTTGACAAACCTGGAAGCCGTTAACCTACGTCAAAACCAGCTTAATGGAAGCATCCCCTCAAGCCTAGGAAACCTATTAAGGATTCAATACCTAGATCTGTCACATAATTCACTTTCTGGCCCAATCCCTACTTCCCTTGGAAATTTAAATAACTTGACACATTTTGATCTCTCATTCAATAATCTGTCTGGTTTCATTCCTGAGATTGCAAACATACAGCGTTTTGGTGCATCCGCATTTTCCAATAATCCTTTTCTCTGTGGTCGTCCTTTGGACACCCCTTGCTTGGTAAACGGAGCTTCATCACCTTCATCTCCTGGGAGGACTAAAGTTCTAAGCACCTCGGCAATTGTTGCAATTGTTGCTGCAGCTGTAATTCTTGCAGGGGTTTGTCTGGTGACCATCATGAATATGACGGCACGTGGTAGAAAAAAAGAAGAAAATGATCAGATTATGATTGTTGAGAGCACACCACTTGGATCTACAGAATCAAATCTTATAATTGGAAAGCTGGTTCTCTTCAGCAAAAGTTTACCATCAAAATATGAAGATTGGGAGGCAGGTACCAAAACATTGCTTGATAAAGAGTCTTTGATAGGTGGTGGATCAATTGGTACAGTCTACCGAACTGATTTTGAAGGGGGGATCTCAATTGCAGTGAAGAAGCTCGAGACTACGGGAAGGATCAGAAACCAGGAGGAATTTGAGCAAGAAATTGGGAGACTAGGCAACCTTCAACACCCTAATTTAGTTGCATTTCAAGGTTATTATTGGTCCTCTTCAATGCAGTTGATTCTATCAGAGTTTGTCCCAAATGGGAATCTCTATGATAATCTACATGGGTTAGGCTATGCTGGAACCAGCACCAGTAGAGGAAATAGGGAATTATATTGGTCCAGAAGGTTTCAAATTGCAGTGGGAACCGCAAGAGCCCTTGCTTATCTCCACCATGACTGTAGACCTCCAATTCTTCATCTCAACGTTAAATCCTCTAACATACTCCTAGATAACAATTATGAAGCTAAGTTGTCTGATTATGGATTAGGAAAGTTACTTCCCATTTTGGATAATTATGGTCTGACCAAATTCCACAATGCTGTGGGATATGTTGCACCAGAGTTGGCTCAAGGCCTGAGGCAGAGTGAGAAATGTGATGTTTACAGTTTCGGAGTCATTCTTTTGGAGCTGGTTACAGGGAGGAAGCCTGTGGAAAGTCCAACCACAAATGAGGTTGTGGTCTTGTGTGAATATGTAAGAGGTCTGTTAGAGACTAGCTCAGCTTCAGATTGCTTTGACAGAAATTTAGTGGGCTTTACCGAGAACGAATTAATTCAGGTTATGAGATTGGGACTAATTTGTACTTCGGAGGATCCTTTAAGGAGACCAAGCATGTCTGAGGTTGTCCAGGTCCTTGAGTCCATTAGAAATGGATTGGATTCCCATTAACCAGATTGAGCTTTTCCATGCAGTGCAGCTCAGAATTGAAGTGATTGCTTAATTTGTTAAATTCTTCATGGACAGCAGGTATCAGATTTAAGCATACATGGAAGGAGATTTGAATCAGGATCCACTGTGTATGCAAGAGGGCAAGGGAGAAGGATGTTACTGGGGCATCCAAAACGTAAAAAAGACGAAGGATAAAAATTCTTTTGTATTCTTTTTTATATTGCCATTATTTTTTTCATAAAATTTGTAACTTCTGCAAATAAAGGCATTTGTTTATTCCATTACTTAGCGTGTTTTCCAGCGGGAATCAAAACGGCCTGTTAGTCATTTCCTACTTATTCTGTTTTGGCTTCGGTAACATGTCATGTAGGATAAACCACTGTATGTGAAAATGTCGGAGATCATACATACCGTTTAATGATATGACTAAAATAGAGTATATATCTTAGTGCAAACTTCATCTTACAGTTATGTGACTTTCTGGTCTTTATCTTTTCCTTCTCTGCCTTTTCTCCCAGGAGTTAATGCAGACCTGTCATTAATCTGAACAAATTGGTTTTCTTAATAAGACCATGTCTAGGCACTCTACGATGCCTTAAAATATGTGCAGTCTCCTCACTCGTCATGGACAAAGCAAACAACTATTTTAGCTTAGGTTGTCTGCTGAAGTTGCTATGAACATTAGATTTGGTCCATGATTCTCTATTATCAGTTAAAAATAAATAAAACAAATGTAAAATCGAAGGTGAAGAATAAAAAAATAAAAAAACTACTATCATGCCCTTAAGGTGATAACCAAAGGAGTTTTTCTTTTCATTGCAAACTGAGCACTCTCTGATTGCACGTGGACCCAAATGTGAAGACAACAGAAATCATCTACTGACTACATATTGAAATATTTAAGTCTTGAAGTGTAGGTTTTAAAATTACAATTTACACCTATCATTTTCAAGCAACTCCATTGCATAACAAGTCATCCAACTGGCCTTGGTGATTGATTATTCCTCGGAGGATGACGGTGGTTCTTTGAAAGAATAAAGAATCAATAAACTAACTAAATTTGCAGAACTAATTGACCGCGCATTAACTATGTTCCTTTTGTGGAATTAGAAATTCTCCAAATCCGTTCCATCACTGTAGAAACATCCTTTTCAGATGATGTAGCAAAACAGAAACGAAACCATCCAGGTTCAATACAATAACACGAGGAACCCGGGGTGACATTGATCTTAGCAACGTTCAACAATTTATCCCACAACTCAAGCTCTCCTTTTTCATTATAAGATCGAATCAACTTGCTCATGTCAGCCCAGCAGCAAAAACCACCACTGCTCCTAGTGCACTCAATTCCCAACTGCTTCAACCCTGTCACAAATATATTATACATTTTCCGCAGCCTAAATCTGTTAACCTCAATAAAGCTTTGCACAAAAGTTGTATCTGAAAGCATGGAGATAAGCAATCTTTGAGTTGGGACAGAGACCGTCGAGAACCTTGCCAATTTGGTAGAAGCAGCCACGACATTGTCATTGTAGGAGTAGATAACACCCGCCTTCAAACCTGGAACAGAAAGCTCATTGGATAAATCAAACACTATATGAACTCTGTCCCGGTCATGATCTTCTGCCTCCATGATTTCTGCCATGCTCACAAATTCTTCATTACCATAAGAAGAGCCTGCAAGCATTTCATTGGAGATTATGTGAATGTTCTTCTCTCTAGCAAAGTCCAAAAGATCCAACAGCGTTTCCCGATTCAACAATTTGCCTGCAGGATCTGAGGGGTTGGTTATTATAATTCCACGAACTTTTTGACCACGCATCTTTGCTTGATTGAAGGTTCTCTCAAGTGAAGTTATACTTAAATTGAAGTCATCAGCGCTGCGACAGGGAACAGGTACTATCTCAGCTCCAGTGCGCCATTTTACAACCTCGTCAAAACTGCGTGTTTAAAAGTGAAAATAATACATTAATTTTATTTAACTCATCAATCATTTATATTTCTTTTTTTTTTTATTATTGTTATCATAATATAATTGTCAAATAACTTCTTAGTAGTATATATCATTCTGTAATCTATTACTTTTTTTTTCTTTTTTGATGTAAATCAATATTTTGTATCCACTTTTGATGCACATGAGATATCTTCCTTTTTCTAAAAAAAGTCTGCAACCATAATGACTTTTAATTAAGATACATATGCAATTTTCTACAATACAAAAGGAAAACATTGTGACAAAAATGCCATTACAAACTCAATTTAAAGCCTATTGAGGTTTGAAAAAAACTACCCGTGACTCAGATTATGACCACAAGTATCTTTTTAGAGTTTCGGCAACTACAGTTGCGGTCACCTAAGCCATTATTTTTAGTATCATGACAAGGATCACGACAAAACTGCCACTGTAGCTCCAACTTAAAACCTGTTCTGCAACATAAAATGAGAGTCGGGAGACGGGGAAGCGATTGTTACCCGGGGCTAAGAGGCGTGGGAACAAGGAATGCATTTCCATGATCTGCTAGGCAGAAGCTCAGAATCTCAATGGCAGAGGTGGCACCTGCAGTGAGTACCATTCGCGAAGTGTTGAAGAAAATCGGCTTTTCCAAAACTTGAGACATGAAACCAGCCACAGCCTGCAGGATTAGAGGATCAACGTAGATTGTTTGTTCATCTAACCTTCTCAGCAACAATCACTTCACCATATAAAAAACAGATAAGAATTACCACTTTGAGCTCCACCAATCCATCGAGAGGTTGGTAGGGAACAATCCTAGAAACGGTGAGAGGTGTCCCCAATATAGCAGCGCTTCCGTTGCAGTGAATCCAATCTTGAATAAAATCAAGAGATAGCTACAAGCAGCAATACATAACAGAGTGAATTATAGACTATAGTTCGATCAGGAAAAGAAGAGAAGAGAAGAAGTCACTTACAGTGCTATGGTGCAAAGCAAGTTGAATAACACCATCGGGATTATGAGTTTGGTGGTAGGGATCATCAGCTACCTTGTTAAAAGCTAGATGGTAAGAGGAGTTAGCGGCGGTTATGGAATTGGCGCGAGGGGACACGTAAGCAGAGGCAGAGGAGTGCCTTGAAGTGAGAGAGAGGGAGCGGTGGAAGGTGGTGGAATCCTCCTCCTTGTGGTTGTGGGAGGGTGGGGGTTGGTGGTGACGTGTCTTGGCTTTGAAGAAGAGTTGAAGAAAGTAAAAGAGGGCACAAGGAATAACGGAACCCCAGAAAAGACCTCCTGTGCCTTGAACAACCCCTTGAAGAGGCACTATCACTCTCATCTCTCTCCCACTACTCCTCTAAAACCATTCCTCTGTTATGTTACTCATGCAATCAAATCAAAGGTTACTAGATAGAGCCCAATGCCTTACAAAACAAAGTTTCTTGTTGTTACTTGTTAATAGCGTGTGGACACTGAACTCAACACCTTCAATTGAATATACTCTAATCTTCTTCTTTGGGATATTCTCAGCGCCAAAATAGCCTCACAATTTCTCCCTCTTTTTACCCTATCATTTTACTCACTCACTCACTCTCTGTATCTTTTTCAAATACCAATGTGGAATGAAAAGAAAGAATCAACTAATCTATCTCCTTTATCATAACTACAATGGATGAAATTTTAAACTATATTCACAGTTCTTGTTGAGGCAATTTGGTTTATGCACCGTTGAATTTGTAGGTTGATTAGAAAGATAGTAGGGTAAAGTTTATCACGAGGGATGTGGGAAATGAACGGCAAATATGAAATACAAATGTGAAGTAAAGAAACAAAAAGAGAGAGTATCTGGTCCACAAGATGACATAGCTCATGCACAATCTATGCAATGATTCAGGTAGGAGAGGAGAAACAAACAAAACATCATTGAGTGGAGGAATAAGCTCTGCAAATCACAACGCTCATAATCTCAGTCACTCCATTTTCAATTTTATGTGAATTATTTTACAGTGAGTTTTATATGGCAAGAGAGATTATAAAGTAAATAAACAATATATCTCATTCAAATTAAAGTTACTCCTCTAAAATGTTACTAAAATTTCAAACACTTTATATTCAGTGAAGAAATAATATGAGAAGTATTATAAAAGTTTGTTATACTATTATTATTCTTTCAATTCTTCCTTACACTAGGAAGTTAAAAGAATAAAAGAAAGAAAGTTTGATTTTAGAAGGCAGTGATTGAAGGTGGCATGATGAACATAGTATCATCCATAAGATTTTTGATTTGTGTATAGAAACAGACGTGGACGTTTGCGGTTGAGGGTTGGATGAGAATCCTGTTGCGTGTAAAGCTATTGCTAACAAACAAACCATTCACCCTAGCCAGCTAGAAATTTCAATGTACCACACAATTTTTTTTAATATGAATTGTATATATCCGTTAATTGATTTTAAATTATTAAATATATTTTTCTCTGATTAATTTATTTTAGATTATAATATTATATTTGATTTATGTCAATTTAATTAAATGATTTAAGAGTTTCATCTGAATATGTTACAATGTGAAAAACATTTATATGGCCATCTAATTAAAATTATTGATTTTTTTATAATAATTAATTCAAAAAATATATTTGTGTTCACCGTTACTTAATTTGCCGTATAAAATTTTATATAGTATGAAAATTAAACTGATAACTCTATTAGAATTATGAATATATATGCACACACAGTTAGTTAATGTAGGTAATGTTATACGAATTTAAAATTGTACAATAATTATTAATAATAATAATTCGAGCTATAATAAATACTAATAAAAAATAATCTTTGAAAAAGTAAGAGAAATTTTATCACTAATACATCACCTATTTCTATTTCTCCAGGACTAAGTTATTACCTTATATTTGAACTATAGAAGCATTAACAATATTTACACTCTATAGAAATACTAGATAACTATTTTCTGTATTTCATAACAGTCTATATACATTATCTGTCTCTACCAAGCTTTATCCTTTTTATTGTCTGACTAAATCAAAGTTGTTCCAAAACCTGCACATTCACACTGAATTTCTGCTCCTCTGATTTTATGGCAACATAAAAAGATTATGCGTAATCTTGGAAGAATCCTGCATCTAAGGAAAGTTTCCAAGAACAAGTTAATAGTGGATAAGGATGAGAGTTTTTCCCTCTTGTATAGGAAAATATCCCCATTGGTCTGCTATTACCGGCCATTAGATATTAAAAAATAATTTATGACAAAAGAATATGTTAAAAACATATTAAATTTGTTCGTTTACTTCTTCGATCATGTAATCCCTCTTGTAAAGAGTTCCACAGCAAAGTACCAAATTAAATATGTTCATAGTTTTTTTAAATATGTAATTTTTAATTTTTATAAGTTTTGTTACTAAACAAGAAAAATTGATATAAAAAAATTAAATCTTTCAACTTAAAAGTGAAATATTTTAACTTGATTTTAATTGGATTGTGATTTGTTTCATCCAAACTGTGTTTTTGAATACTTGATATAACACTGAATATTATATTCAATAAAAAATACAACATTTAATCAATAATTAAATATCTTTCCTACATCACTAAGCAAGTTGTCTTGTTTTACTACAGATAGGAATTAGTTGTGCCAGGGGTATGTTATTTTAAATGCACCCATGAAGAAGAATTTGAGGTGTGTCTATTTGACTACCTTAGTTAAGAAGCACAGATTGAACTATAATATGTTATCTGTGTTACACAACATTCAATTGGGTGGAGTAGTTAGGAATTATAGTAGTCTTTTATCTGTTAGTATAAGCAGTACTGTTTTCTTATGGTAATTCTTGTACCTATATAGTAACATATTTTTAATTTGCTGATAAGAAAATCATCTTTACTAACAAAAGTTCTTGTCACATGTTTTTTTTACTATATGAAGCTTTTCTAAGTTGTGGATGTAGGAAATATATATAATTACATGCTATTTTAATTAAATATGATTATATAATATAAATATTATATAATTAATTATTTTGTTGAAAGACATTTGACGAAGGTTAGGTGATGATTCCAATGAAGTCCGTTTTTGACATTGTAATAAGTATGGTTAAATATACAAGTACACTCCTTCACGGCATCTCCAACTTTCTAAATTAGATGACCTTTTTTTTCAACCTACAACACTAATAGTTACATCTACTTATTGAAACTTGCACGATTTAAAAATGCAAAATTTTATCAAATGCGAAATGTTGTGTTTATCAAAACCTGAGCAAAAGACCCTCCAATGATATGCTGGTATTATTGTTTTTTGCATCACTGTATTTTATTTTGTATTTCATGTTCACAAATTTGGTAATATTTGACGCAACAATTCATCGCACTTTCCCTTATTTGCACCACTACAAGGTGCCTCTTTCGCTATCCCAAATCACATACTCACTCATTCCATCATTGATACTTAAAAGTTAAAATGGAATATTACTATATTTTTGTTTTTATATTGATACATGTGAAGTGGACCAATTTTAAAAATGGATTATAACTAATCTGAGTCTTCATTATATTTAAATGATCACTTGTGTGAATGAAAATCACAACTTTTCTATTTAAGAACATTGAAATCTAAATATCACCAATCACAATTTAATCTATCCAACTTGGGTTCCAGAACAATTAATATTAGCTACAGTAATTTTTTTCGAGAAATCAAACTACTAACTTTACAAATGGGTGGATTGAATGTTAAGAATAAAAAAACTATAACTTAAAACATAGATCCTTTTACTATTTAAAAATATAACAAATAAAACACAATTATTCTATTCTGATTTAGCTTATCTGAGTTACACCACCAAAAGGATAATTTTATTAAAGAAAAGCACTGTAAGAGCAATATTGCTACAGTAATTGCTAGACCGCAATTTAGAATCCTGATGTCACTGGTTACATACATTTATTTTGATTTGTTACATAATTTTACTTCATCTATTGTTTATTTAGTTATTCAATTATTAAATTTATTTAAAATAAATAAAAATTAAGTACTCAATTCAACTAAATTAAGTAGTATCTTATTATACTAGTTGAAAGTTATTGGATTATTTAATATAAAATAAACAACGCACATAAATAGGAAAGGTTTAAACAATACAAAACAAAAACATTTTCTCATCGTATATTATAAACTGACAAAAAAGATTATATTATTATTTTTTTATCTATTGTACATTGACTATCCCTCTTTAACTTATTATATAGAACACGAAAATAAGTTTTCAAATCCTGTAATGTAAAGTGACAATTCCATCAAGGATAGGTTGGTAAAAAAGAGTTAGGGATTGTGAAAATCAAACAGGAGGTGCCACTATCAAATAGCACTTTTTCTTGGGATTGCATGTGTTGGCCAGCCCAGCCCAAGAAGGAATAAAAAGAGCCGTTGGGAAGGATTAGAAAAGCTAAAGGAGGGGGCGCCGAAATTGCAGAGTCTGAGCAGTGACCACACATGACGCAGCCCAAAGCATCACTTCCCTTCAAATTGTAGGGCAAGGGCGAATCCGTCCAAACGCACTGTCCCATACAATTCAAATTTTGGATCGTTGGTCGTTACTCACTTACTTCGTGCGGGTCCCACACTAACCAGAGACAAACAAGATTACAGAGACCGATGCTTCCCATTTCTATTTTACACTTATCCTAATTTTCAACTAATTAAAATAATAATATAATAATATTTCTCTTTCTATTCCCTACGAAGCCCAGCACTGAACTGAAACACTTCAGTGGCACTGCCAACCTTTCTTTCAGTTCGCGAGTTTGAACGCACACAAAACATTTATTTACATTAAATATAATACAATATAATAATAATTATAATCATGGCGGTGCGATTTGACATTTGAACCAAAACCTATCTCAGCGAGGAAGAAGAAGGAACGGCAATGATGATGGAGGAGGAAGATATGGAAATAGAAGCGCCACAGGTGTTTGTTGCTCATGAGATTGACTTGGATTATGAGTTCGACGCAGTTCGATTCTTCGATTTCAGTGTGGAAGAAACTCCTGCTCAAGCTAGCCAAGCCCAACTCTGGTTTCAATCCGCCGGCAGCTACCCTCCTTCCCGTCCGTTTAGCCCTCTTTTTCTTCCTTTCTTTCATTCCTCTTCATAAATGCCTGTTGTTTGCTAATCACTGTTTTTTTTTTTTTTTTTTTTTTTTTTTTTTTTTTTTTT
>Ga0099824_1001427_pt1 | contig 33496 bp, 10 predicted proteins | sample SiratrowhiteBW_FD_76837 | JGI IMG/M metagenome (GOLD analysis project Ga0099824, IMG submission 76837) | Root nodule microbial communities of legume samples collected from California, USA - Siratro white BW | ecosystem: Host-associated > Plants > Roots > Nodule | place: USA: California... | reverse complement strand
TTGTTTTTTTTTTTTTTTTTTTTATTTTTTTTTTTTTTTTTTTTTTTTTTTTTTTTTTTTTTTTTTTTTTTTTTTTTTTTTTTTTTTTTTTTTTTTTTTTTTTTTAATTTCTTAACTATCTCAGATGTTGCTGTCTGAAGGGTTGATTCAACAATCACGTGTTTGAGTGTGGTTAAAGGGTTTTTATTTGCAGTCTCGTGGTAAATTGTGTCAACATTTGGAACTCTGTTTGTATAGCCGTATTGTTTAACTTTGAGGTATGTTGTTTTACTTTGTTAAATCTCAGGCTGTGAAAAATTCAGGGGTGAGAAGTCAATTTCAGTTTATTGTCCCCATTAAACGAAGTTTTTCTAAAAGGAAATTGAGGGGTGAAATTCGATGTACTCAAACATTGTATATGAATGAAGGGTAGAATGGAATGAAGAAAAATAAAACAGATTCTTTCCCTCTTTCTTTTGAATCTGTGTCTTCCTTCCCTCCTCTCGTATGTGGTGGGAATGCAAAGAAAGTGGAACAAATTAGGTTGGCATATCTTCTTATCATAAGTTCACTGATGCGGTGGGGGAGATTTTAAACTCTATTTTAGCTCCAGTACTTCTCTCTCTTGCTGAAATTTTAAATGGTATACAAGCATTTACATCATAGTTTTATTAAATGTAGTGCATGTTTGTTTACCATCCAAATCAATTTTACAGTGTGACACACGGTTCAAATTAATTTTTGTGGTTAAAATTAGTTTGGAGAAATGTATCCATAACATTTAACGGTTTAAAATTGAAACTATCAAAGCCAGTTCTACCTAACTTTAAAACAATTGAACAGTTGGTTTATTCAAGATTCATTCATGTTTCAATGATATTTAATAATTGCCTAATTCGGTGTTGTTTCATACTTTTTAACTTTCTATTTTGCTTTATGATTGACAAAATGTGTTTGGTAGTTTTTTGTTTGTGATAATGTTAGAAATCTTCTCTGTTACAATTGTCGAACAAAAATTGGTTCATATGTTCTGCTTTTGATGAGTATCTTTTGAGTGTGTTTGTTTGCTGTATTTGATGTTCTCTCCTTGTCACAGTAGAAAAAATAGAATGAAATGCTTTCTCATCACATATTCCTGTGCTTCATCTTAGAGGTTGAAGAGTGACTACATGAAAACAATGGTGCTTGGGGCAATGAAATGACCCCAACTTTTTGGAGAGATAGATTCTTGATTGTAATGACATGTGTGTCAAATACCTTCGATAGAAATAGGGATTGACTTTTAGATTTTTACTGGTAAAGCCAATGGAGACTACACCTCACTCAAGTAGAAAAATGCATCTGGATAGTCCTGCTGATGATCAGAACCTCTAGTCCAAACCTATTCCTTTTTCTCTTAAAACCATGGCCACCTGCACTACCTATCCTTCCCCCTACCCTCGTTTCTCTGCAATATCAAACCTTCCTCTTTTAATGACATGAATACTCCCCATATTTTCTATTTTGTCATCCTCACCTATGATTCTTCTACTTATCGTCCCTTTCTTGTAGTATACATCAGTATATGACCTTTCTTTTTCTTTCCTTATCTCCGAATGACCTAACATGATCATCAAGACATACATGGTTAAATGTGTAGAGAGGACTGTGATAATGACTCCAAATGAATATTCTTCAAGTGGGATGTGTCCAGTTTTTCAATAGAACAGTTTCACTGCCTGTTTTAGTGCTCTTGGCCAGCTCTCATTAGGATGTTGTAAGAAGTTTGCTTAAATATCTTTCCTGACTGTATTAATATAATGCCTATTCATGGGTTTCTCTATTTTGATATTTTGTGTCTGTTATTTTGCTTCTATATGTGCATTCATATCTGGATTCTGGTTGATTTTGAGTGCGGTCCTAATTCATTTATTGTTTAAATCATTAACAGCCATGGGGATGGTTGAAGAAGACTTTCTTGGAGAAACCAGAACCTGAGCAAAAATGAGTTGGTATTTGAGAAGAATGTTTTTAATTTTGGGATCATGGAAATGATGAGTCAAAGAATAACAGTTGAATAATGTTATTTTCAGCTGAGGTCTTCTTGCACCTGTTTTATGTTATAAATTTGGATATTTAATTTTAATGTTCTGTGCTGGTGGTTTTACCGGATATTTTTTTTGTTTTATACAACTTCCTTCTTGCTCCACATCATATCGAATTTTGTGGCGATAACATTCTCTGCCAAAGATGTATTTGGAATTTCTCAACTTTCTATAAAATAAAACTGAGCATAAGAATTACTTTAATTAGTGTTTTACTTTATTGTTAAAATAATGTTTTTAAAATAGAAAAACACTTTTTAATTCTTATATGCGTCATGATTTTATTTATGAAGTAGTCTTGAAGTTTTTGTCATTAATATATTTTAACAAGTAGATTTTATAAGATCTGGAACTTAAATTTATGATTCTTCGGATCAGGAGATGTCCTTACTGAAGGAGAAGGGCTGAAAGCTCTGTCACCAAAAGATGGAATTTTGGTTCATAGAAGTTAGACGCTATATATATATATATATATATATATATATATATATATAAATTTCAATTCTCTTTTAATTTTAGTTTTAATGTATAATGTTATGATTTACATATTTTTAGTTCTTCAAATAATTAGTATTCATCTGTTAGATACTAACACAGTTTTTGGATAAATTATTTTTTAATTTAGTTAATTTGGTTTATATATAAGTAAAATATTTTTTTTAATTACGAAAAGAAGCAATATGACATTTTTAATCTGTTGTCTCATTGGACGTTACAAATAATCATTAAAGTCTATATCTCTTCATAGAAAATAGGAGGAAGTTATCGAGAAGATGTATGTGTTTAAATTATATTGACGTAAAAATGTTCAAAAGACGTTTATCCTTTATCGACAACGTGGTTGTGCACAACATCTTAAGCTTTTTTGACATATGTTCGAAATATAATAGGTCTACGTTCATCAAGGCACAGGGAGAAAAGGATCAAGACACAAGGAGAAAAGGAGAAAAAGGCAAAGACAACTTTTATGATAGATGATGACGATGTAAATTACTTTTATGAGATCATATCTTTGCACCTTAAGAATGTTGAAGTAACTTATCAAAGACTATAAATAAAGTCTTCAAAGCCCTTATTAGATAAAATGTCAAAGTATATGTGGATGTGAAGTCTAAATCTTACGATTGGTATGTGGAGGATCTCGATAAAATCTTCACCACGCTTAGAAGCTTAGAAGAAACAACGGGAGATTGAATCTCAAGATGTGTGTATTTAGGGTCGAGGGTGAAAATTTCCTTAGTTCATGCATACTCGTAGAGATATAAAGGTCAATTCTGACAAAATGCCAAGCTATCATTGACATAAAAAAACCCCAAAAATATGAGAGAGGTGGGAAGACTCGAGGGAAGATTGCATTATACTGATTTTTCTCCAAACTTGTCAAGTAGACAAAATCAATCATTTAGTTGCTAAGAAATTTACTTCATCAGTCAGAGTTTACTAAAGGCCAAAAACCCCATATCAAATGATCATTAGTAAAAAAACACATTTCACGACAGGATATCATTGCGGTTAAGAGAGAACCGCAATTAAAAACAACACGGTGGCATTTTTGAAATTAAGTACAATCATACCACCGCGGTTGTCCATAACAACTACAATTGTATTAACGTTGCAGGAGATACCACCGCAGTTGGAGCGAGAACCGCGATGGTAATGCACAAAAATATTTATAATTGAAAAATTGCAAGGAGATACAAAGGCGGTTGTTTAAACAACCGCGGTGGTATGTGGGATACGAGCGTGGTTCCACCTAAACCGCGCTTGTATCCCTTATTTTAGGGGTTTTGCGTGTTTTCCTTCTTCTTCTTCTTCTTCCGCTGCCAGAAGAGAAATGTTGCAAACCCTAGGAGGCATAACCCCTCGCTTCGTGAATCGATTATGGCTTCGAAACCTGACGGTGCATGCAATGACATTCTCTTCCTCTTCCGATTATGGAGACCAATCACAAGGTGGCCTTCCCTACTTCTACTCTGAAATTCTTCCTCCTTCCAAGGCATTTATTCTTTTCCCCTTTCTCTCTGCTTCGTAATTTTCACACTGAATCAATGTGTCTATGTTTGTGTGTCTCTGATTTGCTGTTGTTATTTGCTTTTACAAGACTGCTTGCTATATTTCAAGTGACAAACACCTCACCGCTCCACCTTCATGGCACCACCCGACTGTAAGCTCCTTCACGGTTGTCGTCAACCCTTAGCCTCCTCCTCTGCGTCTTCGCCACCATTAACCGCCACAAGACAACCAACAAGTTCACCATAGGTATCACGTCATTCTCTTCCTCTTCGTCTTCCTTGGCTTTCACTAGAGGCGGAGGTCGCATTCGCGGTGCTGGATCTAGAAACGGAGGTGCATCTGTGGAGTTGGATTTAGAGGATAAGACGGTGGCGTCGCTATTTTTTTTTTTTAAATTAAATTTACCACCAAGTTTGCAATAAGAACCGCGGTGGTATGTTATACTTTCCATCGCGGTTATACAACCACGATTGGATCTTCAATACTTTTTAACGCGGTTCGATCTACCGCGGTTCCAGAACAGCGGTTGTAAGCCTTGTAGAACCGCAATTAAATATTAGTGGATTGAGAAGATAACTCTAAATTTAGTAACCACCGCTTGAAAAAATGAGGCCCTACTTTCATAATCACCCCATAATTGTCAAGATCGACTATGCTGTCAAGAAAGTCCTTCCAAACCTGATTTTGCTGGACAAAGAATCAGGTGGTCGGTCAAATTATCTAAATAAGTCATCAAGTACAAACTAAATGGGACCTATAAAATCACAATGTTTAATTGACTTCACAATTGGGTTGAGATCGAAACTCGAGCTGAAGCACGACTAATGGACTTTGCACATAAATGGATCTTCAGAGATATGAGGGTGTGGAGTTAGAATTGTCCTCGAAGGACAAGAAGGACTCTTCCTTAAGCAACCGCTTTGGTTCAACTTCAAAACATCAAACAATCAGGTCGAGTATGAAGACCTCACAGCTGGACTAACTCTTGCCTAAGACATGGGTGCACAAAATATTGTTTTCAAAAGTGACTCCCATCTTACAATTAACCACATGTCGAGAGAATTATAAGTGAATGACCCTTTGTTACTACAATATTATCACAAGTGGTATCCTTTTTGAGTTCAAATAAGTGAAAGTCAAACATATCCGTAAAAAACACAATGGTTGTGCTGACTTATTGTCCAAATTAGCCAACACCAAGAAGAAGAGTCACCACCACTCAGTTATCCAACAAACGATTGTAATATCAAGAACAGACAAAGTCAAATGCTTCTCGACCTCTGAGACAAAATATGGTTGACTCTCATACAACAATTCTTAGTAGACGACAGATGCATCAAAGACGAGGAAAAATCAATGAGACGGAAGTGCACCCGATATGTTCTTATCGACCACGACTTATTGAAAAGAAGCTATTCTCGGTCCATACTGAAATGTGTGACAAAAGATCAAGCTGAGTACATCATGGAAGAGTTGACCTAAGAGGTATTGGACTTGCTTTCTGGAGGAAGAATTATGTCCACCAGAGTCCTTACATCAAAGATCTATTGGCATACTATTCAAAGAGTGACTGCGTTGAGTATGTCACAAAGTGTGTTTAGTGTCAAAAACATGAAAATCAGCTACACACTAAACCTGAGAAACTATACACATCACTTCCCCAATTATTTGCAATGTGGAGAATGGACATCGTAAGACCTTTCCTCTTACAAGGGACGATGTAAGTTCTTGTTGGTAAGAATTGACTAAAACGTCCAAAGATTTGTATAAAAGAATATCGCATGTGGATATGGCATACCTCATTCAATAATACATAGACAACAGTTCATCTACCAAGGACTAATTAAGTTTTATTAAGGTCTTGAAATTTGTCACCTCATGAACTTGGTAGAACACCCCTAAACCAATGTTTAAGGTAAGACTAGCAATAAGGTGGTATTGAACGAGCTTAAAAAGTAATTAGGGGTCGCTAAAGGAAAATGGATAGAAGTGTTACTCGAGGCCTTATGGACATATAGGTGTGCACCCCAACCAGTGATATAAAATATTCCTTTCAATTTGACATATAAAACCGATGCCATCATCTCAGTCGAAGTTGGAGAACCCTTCCTAAGAATACAACTTTTCAACATGAACATTTGTGACATTCAAAATTTTATAATGTAATATTTTTCTAATACAGTAAGATCTTCATGAGACTGTGTAACCTATTAGATTATTAGACCGTCTAATGGTCTGAAAAAGGGTAGATCGTCTGATTTGGATAGTCACTTACACCTTTCTTGATAAGACTAGCCTCAGTATTATCTTTGCCAGTAGAAATGTCTTCAACAGGTATCAGTTGTCTCTGATAGAGGTTCTTGCCAATATCAAATCACCCTTTGCAATCAGAATACCATATAGAAAAGCCGCTTAACAAATGACTTGTTTAAAGCCCTCAACATGCATCTTGAGGATATACCTTTTGAACCCTGAGAGCTCCTCCTTGGCCTTAACTTTCTAAGAGGTGGCCTCCTCATGAGCTAAGGTCATCTCGGTAGACAAATTCTTTTAAGTCAGAATTTAAAGTTTTTTTCCTTTTTTTTTTTTTGAGATGAGGCATCTTATCCTCTAGAAAGCTTTGTTGGCAACCATTGATTCTCATTTGGCCTCAACTTTCTTCAACCTTCAATCTAAGGAAGTATTTGTTTCCATAATAACCTTTAAAGAGCTAGTGGATTTGGCCAACTCTTGTTGCAACTTCTTTGTTTCAGAAGTCGAGCCCTTTTGAGATCTTAGTGCCAAGAAATCGAGTGAAGACCAAGGCCCAATTATGAATCTCTAAGCATAATACCATGAGTTTTTCTTATGAAGCCAATCCTATTACCCCCTTCTTGGCATTCGTTCATACCCTTAAAAAAAGCCAAGTACCCTAAATTAAGGGCATACTAGCACCGGTCCCAACATCAGGATAAGAGGGTGGAGATCCCTATTGGGAACTTCTATGCAAGGTGTGCTTCTTAGACTTCTTCTTCCATTTTGTGTTTTTTTATCAATTGGAGGAGGCGCAAGGTCGACTACAGTGCAAGGTCGACTGAAAGGGTGCGAGAAGGTACCTCTTTCGGAGTAGGGGAGTCAGTGACATCCTTCGAGCCCCTGTTGTCCGACCAACCCATTCTAGTTGAAACTGCTTCAACACTTGCTTGAAGTTGGGAGCCATTTGAGTTATGATGCCTGAAAAGTATGAAATCATTCAGCAAAGTTAACACCTACCAAGAATAGAAACAAAAATAAAGCAAAACATACCAATCAAACTTATCCATATCGAGGGGAAAGATAAACTGAAAGGATCTTCCGAGTGGGTAATATCTTCGAGAAAAGATTCAGGACTTCAAAGACCTTATTATCCTCGGAGGTTATCATAAACCTCAACTAACTACGATATCAGACGTGATCTTAGGTCCAATCAAATGGGAACGTCGACTTATCGCAAATGAAAAATGTTTTCGACCTAAAGGCTCTATGACAATATTAACAAATTCACCTTTAAAATTTTTATAGGATGAGTTATAGGGGGCAAATAAACATGACATTGTCTAAGCCACAAAGAACACCCAACACCCAACCAACCTGGATGATAGGTCAAGCATTGTAATAATGAAGGAAGATTGAGGAGAGGGACATAAATCAAACATTTGTACTAACCGAAAGGCTTGCAACGAGGTCCATGAATTTGAATGCAATTGTGTATGAGTGACATTAAGGATGCACAAAACACTCATGGTAAGCTCATCAAAGGAAAGACGGGCGTAGGCGTTTGAGAACAAATTATACATATTCAAAGAACTTGGACAACTCTCCTTCCGATTGTGACACACAATGTCAATGGTAACACATCACTCAAGAGAAACTCTGCCTACTTCAGCATGCCTTTTGAGTTCGTGACATATGACTCTAACCGATACTTGGAAAAATACTGGGTGACTTATGTATCTACCCACTCATAACGTGACCAAAGAGGGAGATCACTCTTTTCTTACTCAGCGTCAAGATTTCCAGCACGGCTGGAAGCGTCTACCCAACATTCCCCTACCCCAAAGGCTGAACTCTCCCTCACAATACTGACCGACTAACCAGAATCCCCCAGTGAGTACCCATCCAAAAATACTGACACACTCAATGAAGAATACATCACTAACCTCGAATGTACATAAACTCTCTACATCTAACTACTAGTTGGATTAGTAAAAAATGTAAGTGATCCTAGTATTAATGACCTCTCTTTGTTTATAAATATTGAAATATAAAAAATTAATTGAGACATTAAATCACATCCTCTTTTTCTAGATTCTTATACATAAGCCTAAAAATGTTAGGTGAAATGACGAGTAATATCTATCAGCCAAATTATCCCAAAAAAAAAAGTAAAATTTTATTTCATAATATAGTTAACACGTTTAATGAACCTAGTGCATAATATATTGTATATGAATAATAGGACCAAATGATCTCACAAAACCTAATCGAACATAAGTCAAACCTAAAATAATAAATAAATAAAAAAGTAATTAAAACCAAAAAAATAATTAAAACCAATTATTTTTTACTTCTAAAGTTTACTAAATATAAGATGTCACTATCTAGTAAATTTTTTTTTATTTTATAAGAGGAAACATGTCTCTAATAAACATTCCTTAATTAGTCATGTTCATTAGAATTTGTTTGTTTTAAACTATAAAACAAAAAAAGTCAGGAAAGTTAACAAAACACACAATATATAAAATACTAATAATAAAAAATATGAACAGCGAGATAAAAATATTTGTCATGTTAAACTTTTTCTGTATAAATACCAAAAGATATACATAAAAATTTAATATATAAGTAATTATATAGAAATGCATTAATAGAGTAAATACTAATAATTTTTAATATAATATTTACATTATTATTATTATTATTATAATAAAAATAAATAAATTAAATAATATTATTAAAATAAAAAATATAATATAATAGAAATCATATTTAACTTTCAACTTTTTTATTCATATAAAAATATTTTAAACAAATCTACATTTAGTATTATGTTTTTTTAAACTGTCAAGAAAGACTAACACATTCTTTTAATATTAGATATTATATATTATTATATTATATACTAATAAAGAGAATTTCTTCATAATGATTTTTTTAAATTATTTTCAATGTATATAATTTATTGGTTTATCTTTTTAAGTTTTGTAACTTTTTTCTAAACTCAATGGATTATTCATAATAGAAAACTACTCGTAATAAAATTATAAAAATTATTTATTTTATAATATTTTTTATAAATATATTTTATAAATTTAATAATTTTTTTAATAATTATGATAAAAGATAATTTTTACTTTTTGTTATTATAGAAAGGTAAGAACACAAATGTGCCTAATGTCTGTTACCACTATAATATTATAAAAAAAGTCAAATAAAAGTTTTCCATAATTGGTTTAATCAAGTACCCCTTCAAATTCAAGATGCTCTGTTTTTCCAATTTGAGTAACTCTTTTGTTCGTGTGAGGTGATCCGGTTTCTAAGTTCCTGCTTTAAACTTTTATCTACAGACGCTAAGTATCTTTCAGGTTCTACCAACCCAAAAGACAAACAAAATAACAGAGAAAAACAAAACTAAAATTTTGAAAATTAAAAAAAAAAGGAATTTGCTTTACTTCTCACTCTTTCCACAGAGATTTTTTTTTTTTTTTTCATTCATCTATCCTACTAAAAATAGATAAAATTAAAAAATATATATAACTATCCCAACTACATCTTACACATCTTGTGACCCATTCAAATTCCTTTCCAACAAAAAAATAAAGCTGTAAAGTAAATCTTTCAAACTCAATTAACTCTTTAAAATATTTTAAAAAATTAATATTTAATATTTATAATTGTCAATTAAAAGATACTTTTTCTAAAGATGAAAAGTGTTAAATAATTATTTGACTTTGAAATTAATTCTATGTAATAGCATGAATTGTGTACATATATCCTTTAACATAAAAGTGATTATATTAAATTCTAACACTATCTACCCACATGTTAAAAAAAAATAATTTTCATACAAGGATATGTAATTTCTTTACAGTCTCAACAAATTAAAATAATTTTAAATTACTTCATGAACTATTGATTAATTCTAAAAAAAGATGAAAGATTCTTCACACAAACCTAATAATATTTAAAGGAATCCAGAGATAAAAATATATATTTTTATTGGTTTTTCAATAGAAATTAACATTATCTAAATTACCGGATCCAGAATGTTCCAAAGCCTAATACACAAGACGCATACTAACCGTGTGATCTGTTTGATCCATGATGATCCCACCGTTTATATTTCACACTCCTCATTGCCTCAAATTTCTCCTCTTCCTTTCACTGACGACAAGGCCGCCGCACGAGACAATAACAAGAACAGCTTCAGGCACCATTCTGGTGAGTGGGTTCTCACCCTCTTCTCTAATGTCTCTTTTCGCAATTTTTTTCAATTATTTTGTTTTATTGCGGTTTTGATCTGATTGGATAATCAGGAGGAGAGAGGGGTCGGGTTTGATGGAGAAGGAACTGGTAGAATTGTATGACGCCGCGAAGAAGGCGGCGGACGCGGCCCTCTCCGGCGACGCTGAGCACGAGGAGAGCCGATGTCTTGATGCCCTCGAACAGCTTAAGAAATTCCCCGTTAATTACAAGATTCTGGTTAACACTCAGGTCATTCTTCTCTTCTCTTTTTTTGTCCTTTGCATGTTTTGTTTTTGGGGTTTATTGTTCAATTTGAGAGTGCAGGACTAGTAATCTGCGGTGCTGTGTTTGTGTGTGTGAAATATGTGCTTGCAATGTTGAGTCTTGAGACATGGTTATAACTGTTAGGGTTCCTTTTGGAAACCCAATGGAAAATCCAATGCATCTTTATACTGTGTAATGTTTGCTGTTTGGTGGGTTATGTGCATTGAAATAAATTTGAATTGCTTTATCATTTGGGTTTTTTTTTTTTTTTTTTTTTTTTTTTTTTTCTTGTGGTTTTTTAAATATTTTTTGGTTGAAAGAAGGAAGAAACATTATATTTTGTTTTGTTGAGTGTTTGGGAGTGGGGGTGAAATTTCTGATTAATCTTTATATGGAAGGTTAATTGAGAAGATTAGAGTAATATTTTGTGCATTAGAGGAATTGGGTCTTGCAGTAATAAGGTGTGGACCGTGTTGTAGGCATGTTGATGTGTTAGGATTAAGTTTTCATGATGTTGGGGTTATAAAAGTTTTTGTAGTGTTTCCTCAACTAACTTCTTCAATAAAGAATTTTAGTATCGCCCTGAATTTGAGAATGAAGCTGGAATTATAAAGTGTTGTAAGGTTACTGTTCATAAAAAATCTGTGAGCTGTGATAGTTTTCCGAGGTTGTCCTTGGAGTTGGAATCTATTATTTGGTGGTGCTAGCTGTGGAATCTCTGTTAGGATTCGAATCATTTCCGATTCACACTTTGGATGTATTTACATATGACAGAATTGTTATGGGATTTGTAGTGGATTATGGAAAACAATATTTATTTGTGTGTGAAATCATTAAAATTGGAAAATATATGATTTGACATTGAAATCAAACCCCTCATGATTCGAACTCGTTAAAAGTATAACTTATTTTCTTTTAATATTTTACATTTTATCCTTCAATATATGTCTCTCATTAAGGACAAGACACAACATAATGGTTGATGCCCTGTGACCTGTCGTTGGTTAAAACCTCTCCACTCGCAATTAAGGTTGCACACTTGCATACAATTACCTGCTCCAAACTCCATGAGGTGGGAGCCTTGTGCACTGCCTACCCTTTATGTCATATCATTACATTTCTTAATGTAAAGCTTCGAAAATTATGGGATTTTCCAACTTTTAACATTTCCAAGCAGAATTTTTTATTTTCTAATTAAATCAAATCACACTTGTTTTTATCCCAATCAATCTGTAAATCAAATATATTCACTCCAGTATGTTTCAATGTTGAAGGATTTTTTCGACTCTTCCTTCTTGTACTGTTACTTTTTCTCTTTGACAAATTTCATTATGTCAATTAACATAGTTTTACTACTAGGATGGGTTTGCAGATGTGCAGTATGTTGTTTGCTTGTAATAATTGGGTCTTGCATGGTAAAACACTAGTTTAGTGAATTGGTACTACAAAACTCCCTTTCTATGTGTCTTCTGTGCTATCTAGGCTAATGCTCCAGAAGATGGACATTGATTTGAACTTGTCTCTTGTTATAATTTCATTCTGGTGGATATATGTGCATCCTTGCTTAGTCAATATGTACTTTCTTAATTATCCGATTGTAAGCCTGCTATCAATATTGGATAGCACTTTTGTAATTTTTAATTTTTAAATTCAAGTTCTTGATCTATCCAAAGTTGACAGTGGTTCAGAGGTAAAAATGGGGAGAAAAAGTTAGAGCTCCAAAATAAATAAGAAATCAAATAGTGCAGAAATCTAAGTATTTTGATTAATAAAAAGATAATATTCTAGAATATTTGTAGTGTATAAAAACGTTGGAATGTTTATGCATATTATGATGTTGCTGGCTTCTGTGTTTTTGAACGTTGCATTCTCATCATGTGATAGATGGGGGATGACAGCACCTCAAGATATTTTTCTTTTATAGTGAATTCCTCCCCCAAAAAAATATGGGAGCTTTAAAGCTGATCTCAAATCTTTATTGATTTCAAACTTAGATTTGCGTTTTTCTTAATGTAATTTTTCAGGTGGGCAAACATCTTAAGGTTCTCACAAAGCACCCAAGGAAGACAATTCAGGCTTTTGCTGTTGACCTAATTGAGATATGGAAGGGCATAATTATCAAGGAAACAAGCAAAAATAAAAACGGGGGTGTTGATAGTAAGGTTGAATCAGCTAACGGGGAGAGATCTAAATCTGGGAAAATGCAGAAGAGTCCTTCAGTGAAGGTTGAAAAAGGTGAAACTGTCAAGGCTGAGAGAAATGATAGGAATGGTTCATCAAAGTCAAGCACAGAAAGTATGAAAAAGGTACAAAATGATGTCAAGAATGAGAGAACTGATCGTCCTGCAAGTGTCAAGGTGGAAAAGTCAGCCAAGGAGGCAAAGCCAGTTTCTGGAGCAAAGAAAATATCGTCCAGTTCTGCAACTCCCCCAAAGCTGACAACCATGATCAAATCTAACGATGCAACGCGAGACAAAATAAGGGAACTTCTCCATGAGGCTTTGTGCAAGGTCTCTGGAGAGGCTGAGGAAGATCTTGTAGAGATAGTCAATGCTTCTGATCCTATTCGAGTTGCTGTGACAGTGGAGTCTGTATTATTTGAAAAATGGGGTCCTTCGAATGGAGCGCAGAAGGTCAAGTACAGGTCCCTAATGTTTAACCTTAAGGATTCAAATAACCCTGATTTCCGGAGAAAGGTTCTGCTTGGTGTTGTTGAGCCTGAGCAACTGATCAACATGAGCTCAGCAGAAATGGCTAGTGAGCAAAGGAAGCAGGAAAATCAGAAAATCACTGAGAAAGCTTTGTTTGAATGTGAGCGTGGAGGTCAACCAAAAGCTACAACCGATCAATTTAAGTGCGGCCGATGTGGTCAAAGAAAGTGCACCTATTACCAAATGCAGACTCGCAGTGCTGATGAACCTATGACAACCTATGTCACCTGTGTTGTCTGCAATAACCGTTGGAAGTTCTGTTAAGGCAGTTGTGATTGGGGAGTCACATTAGAGCTGTTACCAATTTAGGGTATGAAGGTGCGAGTGTCATTATGGTTCCGAATAGCAGTCTTGCCAGAATTTTCTATCAGACTGGTACATGTAGAAAATTTTTAGGCAGAAAAATGTACTTTTTTTTTTCTTTTTCAGATTTAATTTTAATTCAAGTTTTCGCATTGCTGTAGTTTGCTGTAACTTTAGAAGTTCATCTCTTAAAAAATTAGTCCATTGTTTATCTCGGATTCTGCTCATTAGTAACTATAGAACTTAACCTAATGCCATCCAACCTTGATGATTTATAGCTAGGTCTTGCTCAGAAACAGAAGTGCGTTGTATATTGCAGGGGTCTTAGTTTTCATTGTACAAAATCCAGCTATCCCAGATATTGTCGTGAAGCTGCAGCACATTCTAAGCTGCAATATATTTTTGGAGGTAGATTAATATAGAGGGGAAGGGAGATTGGTGGAAGAGAACCCCTACGACGGAGTGAAATTATGTAGTTTGCTTGGTTAAGTTTGATATTATATTTAATTATTTATACGACTCAAATCTAAACTATCAAAAACTTTTGAACAGTTCGTTTATATATGTAAATTAATTTGTAAACAATGAAATAGAAATTGGACGGTTGGTACTCTTTTGTGGATACGATAAAATAGGTACATTAAATGAGTATAATGAAAATTTTCCATTAGATACTACTGTGAAAATGTGTGAAATGGAATTTAATGAATAGTTAGTTGATTTTGAAGTTTTTTTAATAGTTAATAAGTAATGATTTCTTATTTACTAAAAGATAAATTAAATAATTTATCATTAAATACATGACGATAAGCATTTTAATTTTTAGATTAAGAAATAATATATTGCAAAAATAAAAAATAATTCTCTTAAAAAAGATCGTGTGTATAATCAATATATTAATTATTGAGAATGAAATATCCGAGATATTTAATCATAAAATTTTAGTAAATATGTTTTTTACAGTCAATAAGAAATATAGATTATATTAAATTAATTTTAGGTTAAGATTTCAAAATTTCTAATTTCAAAATTTCAAAATTATATTTGATCACTATAAGTTCTAAGCTATGCTGCTACAGATGGATGAAATGAATGAAAATGCAACAGAATCAAATTGAGAACTCTAAACAAAACAAGAGCAGCAAAGCAACCTTAAAAAACAACAAAAGTGCAGTGATATTGTTTATGTGTACACAGTAATGTAACAGAAAACGCCCATAATCAAGATACAACTGGTCATTATACTCTTGATATGTTTATTTATTTGAACTGCATAAAGCGAAATCAAAGTCACATGGTTTTGTCGTTGAGTTCCTTAAGAGCTTGGAAGATTCTAGAGCTTGCATCAAATATGTGAGCTCTACGGTTATAATCCATAGGGTGTTTTCCTGCATCTTCACCCATAAGAGCTTCCTTCTCCAAACACTTCAACATGTCCACCACCCCTTTCCCTTCTTTACATTTGTGCCTATACCTTCCCATTCCAACTCTGCTCATCTCAGCTTCCAACTCTTTCTCCAACTCTCTCACCAAACTCCAACTTCCACATCCCACCACAAACCTCCCACTACCCTTTCTTTCCTGTGCTGAATATGAAATATGGTTTGGCCAAAAGGTGGTCCTCAGACTGAAGCCCAAACTCTTCAAAGTGAAAGGATTTTGACATGAAACCATGTGGCTGTTGTTGACGTTGCTCAAAGTAAGAGAGGGGTGCGAGAGGTTGTGTGCAGTGGGAAGGCAACAAGAAACCTTCATTTTTTTTGGCTTTTGCAGGAGCACGAGGAGCTTCGTTTTCTATTGGAGAATGATATTTTGAGACCGTTTATAAAGGTATTTATCAAACTCTTCCATATATGACATTGATAGGTAGTTTGTCTAGAATGACTTTCAAATTTATGTTACATAGAAAATAGAGAACTAATTATCTTCATGGTGCTGGTATTTTGAAAAAATATAATCTAAATGATTTGCTAATAAATATAAAAAATAAGTATTTTTAATAAGTTTTTAATTAGTTTTGCATCAAATAGATGTAATCACACGTAAAGATATTGCTCCTTTTCAATTTCTATCTATGGTTGTCTGGAAAAAACGTGAAGGAGACAAAAACTTAATACACTAACGTGGACATTATAGATTGAAAGTCTTTCAAAAAAATAATATAACAGAAAAAAAGATAAAACTAAACTGAATTATTATTTTAATGTTAAATAAAAATTAAATTTCCAAGAACCGGTTACACTAAAATAGATGGTTCTTCAACAGTTTGACCAAGAAGATGCATGGTGAAAATATGGCACGGCTTTAAAAGTCTCCTCTTAATTCCAATTTCCATGTGTGTATGTGCTGTGTCTTCATCTGCTAAAATCATCTAAACGTGTTTTTGTAGCCACGACTTTAATGAAAGATGATAGTGTTTGCTCCTTGCAAGTCACAACCATTGAAATTATGCCAACAATTTGGAAAATCCATCCATCATATTCTACATAGAATAAGTTCTTTTCCTTTTTCCTTTTGTTGTTAACAAATTTATCAATAACTTTTTTTTTTCTTGGTATTTAGATTTCTTTCTACAGTAACACATATTATGAGTAATTTAACAATGACATGTTATTATGAATAGTTATACTATAAGCATGTTAAAATGGAATGTAGATTTTGTTCTGTTCCTGTAAACTCAAGAATCGATTGATGGGCATCATTATTGATAATTTAGACTATAAGTGAAATTAAGGTTTAATTCTCTTATGAAATTAACCTGGAACAATTCATTTTCTTACACCTTTTTAAGCACATACTCCAACTAGAACATCCATAAAATTTTCCTGATGAAGGGGCAATTCATAATGCAATAATTATTTCTCTCTCAACTATGACAATATTGATGATAGGAAATTCCAGTAGAAAGTGTTTTGAGCAAAACAATTGTTGTAGGAGGTAATGCATTGCTGAGTATTTAGTTCATATCTTTCAATTTTCTATTTCCGAAAGAATGCTCAAACAATAATAATCTATAATGATGAATTTATTTAGTTATACTTGATATCCACTTAATTAGTGTAATTACTTAGATAATATAGGAACTGCAATTAACATACGCCTAATTATTATGGACATGTTAAGAAATTAATCTTATTAGTTGTTGATTGGTTTATACAGTTGAATACTGAATTGAAAGCTGGATATATTTTTTTGTTACTTTATTATTGAAATTTCAAAATTTTGTAAATATATATCAATATAAAAAAATATTCATTTAATACTAAGTTATTTCTTATATTTTTTTAATTAAAAATATTTTATTAATTTAAGTGTTAAATAGTTTTCTGAATCTTTCTATGACCTTCTAGAACAAATTACAATTCAATGCAAAGAAATTTAAAATAGAAAACTTCAACTTTTACAGTTTCGAAAACACCACTATCTTTGTTTAATAAAATTACAAGTACTTTTCAGTTGAATTCTTTGTCATCAAGCTTGTTATAATTTTTTTGAATGCTTTAATTTCACCATTAATGTTGAAAGGCTATGAAAAATGAAATGTTAATTATAAAAGTGAAATTGAAAATACGGTATATTAATTTTATTTCTACTAGAATCCAAAATCTAAATTACTCATGATAATATCTACAATATAAATAAATCATCTATAATAAATTTCATGATGAACAAATTATGATTGAAAACTTGTATTTGATTTAGTGATGGGTGAAAATTTTAATTACCACATTAACATTAGCCTAAATAAAATTATTTTCTAATTTAATAGAGGGACTGAAATTTATGGCACAAAATAAAATATATATGATGTCAAAAATTTAAATTAATGACGGTTTTGATCCCACATTTAAAAAGATAATTTTAATCCCTCAAATTTGTGAAAATAAGATTTTATTCTCTAAAAAAAATAATACACCTCCTTTTACACATAACTAAAATATTTTATAAACTTTTTTTTATAATTTGTGTGACTGAAAGCAGATTTACTTCAAATTTTCGAGAACATAATTCAACCAACAAATATTTTACATAATATTTTGATTTGAACAATACTTTCAAAAGTGTGAATTATTCTACTATTGACTTTATAAGAAAATAATTAAATTTCAAATTAATTATAGGGTAAATTATCCCAGTAATTTATAGTTATATGATAAAAGTACTAAATTTTTAATTTTTGTTCTAGTATATACTTCTAATATGTAAGAAATTGTAGAGAAAATATATCAACCGTGTTTCTATTAATCAATAATATATATAATAATAGATATTAAAAAAGAAACTATACATAATAAATTATTATACTATGTAATTACTAATTGAGGTAGTTTATTTTCACAATTTTTTTTATTTTTTTATCTATTTTTTTTAGTTTTTCTTTAAGGTAAATAGGTTTAAACTTTTATCTATTTTTTATGAATTTTTTTAATTGATTTTGTTCATGGATAATGTTGTGTAGGATTTTAAGATAAATGGAAGCTAAGATTTGGATTACAATATTTCTATTTAAAAAAATAGTCAATAGAGTCCAGGTTAGAGAAGCTAACATTCAAAGGTAATAAAAATAATGCATAATATATAGTTCTTGTAGTGATTATAATATGTTATGTTAATAAAAATAATGCATAATATATAGTTCTTGTAGTGATTATAATATGTTATGTTTGTTTGAAACTTGTTTATGTAGTATTTTGAATGCTTAAGTTACGGTTTAATTTTTTTGTTAACATAAAATAATGTAATTTTTTCTTAAGTGAAAGTATGATGATATTGAAATATCTTAAAATGATGCAATTTTCGCTCTAGCAAAAGTATGACGATGTTGAGATGTTCCAAACCAATGTAATTTTTGCTCAAGTGAAAATATGGTGTTGTTGATGTGATTTAAGGCAATGCAATATTTCCTCAAGCAAGAAATTTTTTGCTCAAGTGAAAAATATTTAAAAATATTTAGCTCAAGTGAAAATAGTCAAGTAGAAAAAGAATCAATTTGAGTCAATTTTCGTTCAAAAATAGTTTCTCTTGGTAAGTGGATCAAGTTAACTGTAATACAATTGAAAAGGGGTTTGTCATATCCTCACAAACTAGCAAATATTTTGATAATTGATTTATTCCAAAATTAAAACTTGTATCGAAAACACATTATGCATTATTATACTTAAATCAAAATACATTATTCACAAATAATGAGTTGATTAAAGACTGAATATGATGATTATAATTCTTATATATGATCAAGTGTTGGGACTGAATGATACTTGAATATTAATACAAAACTTTTGCTCATACTTATAGTTACACACACAGTTTCCCATGTTCCACCATAATATTAAACCAAGTTATTTCCTTAATCTTGATCATCTAAAAATCTAACAACAATTCCTGTATCATTTGATTATTGCATTAAGAAAAGAATAGTTATAACCAAAAGCATCAACTTTGTTCCTATCAGCTACAACTTTAATATGATTTAACTTGCTTTAGAAAAGAAAAGTATTTTTCAATAATATTCCAAATTTAAAAATCAAGAACATAAATTCCTCTACTTTCAAGCATTAAACATAAAACTAAACCAAAAATTAGAAACAATGTATACTTATATACATGAATCAAGAAGCTATTAAATATAAAACTAAACCAAAAACTAGAAACAATGTATACTTATATACATGAATCAATAAGCCACATAGAAGCTACAAGGTCATTCAATCTCAACAACAATGGAAATTAGTTAGTTAGGTAAGATGAGTAGGATGATTCTTTGAATACAATGAGAAAATAGAAAAAGAAGAAAAACACAACTTAAAGTATCTCAAGTTCTAATCTTCCAATCCCCCTTTGCTATCTTTCTTCTCTTCTATTTATACTCTAAGCAAGTTTCCTTCATTTGATTGCTTATGCTTAATGCTCTAATGATCCGCTCAACAGATTACATTTCTTTCACTTGAAGGCTTCTAATGTGTTGAGTAACTTTGTAGCTCGTTCACCGAAATTTGGTTTTAATTTTCTTCTCTTTTTGGGACACATCCACTCAATGACATCTTTCTTTGCTCAGCTCGTGGAGTAGAATTTTTGGAGTGCTCTCTACCTTCAATCCGTTCAGCGACTACTTCGTGCACCTAAATCTGCTTAATAGGGCAACTGTTTAGAATATTTTTTGTTGCATCCAAACATATAAAACCAATAAATCTCAAGTAACTTCTCTTGATGAAAGTATTTCTAAACTTCTCTTTATGACAGACGTTGTGGATGCTAATATCTTCTCCATAATAACCAACTCCCAAACTTATCTCTATTTTGTAGATCATCTTTTCCTTTTCTTGGTTTTCCATTTCCATAATATGACAACTTCATCTCTTTCATTTCATCTTTATCTCATTTTCCACTTTTGGATCGCCATTTGCTATCGTGATCCAGGTCGTGACAAGTTCTCTTTGCATAAAGATTTTCAACTTTACATGAATTAAGTGTCTAAAATGAGTATATAGACATGTAATTTTAACACTTATAAACTCTCCCAACTTAGAGCTTTGTTTTTCCTCAAACAAAGTACATAATCAAACTTTAATAAATAAGACAAACATTAGTTGGCTCAAGAACTACATTGATAATCATTTTCTCCTTCTTCTACAAGGTTTGTTATTCATCAATACTAAATGGCATTCCCACCTTCAACAACAATAGGACTTATATGCATTTTATCACACAAGTGTTAAGAACAAAGTTTGATCCTACATTACTCAAGATTGCTCACAAAATTCAAGATAGTAGTTTTTTAGGTGAGTGTTTCTTTCGAGTGACTTTTCCAAGTTCACAATTTAGCTTGGTATTTCATTTTCAATCAAATAACATGGATCACTAAAGTCTTTTGAAAGGTTATAATATGACTAGGCTATCAAGAAATTTGATTTGTTTAGATCGCAAATTAATCACCAATCAAGGAGAGAGAACACAAAATGTATATATTTTGAAGCTTTCCTCCTCTTCCAATCTTGTACTTGTACATTCAACTTTTTCGTTCCTTTCATTTTAAGTGATGCCTTTTTATGATTTTCTTCTTGTAATTATAACATTCTTATTAAACTTTTCTTTCTTTTTTCATGTTTTTGACATCACTTGTCTCTTTTAGTTTCTTTGTACAAGCTAAAATTGTCATTTCTTAATTGTTTTGATACACATACTACTCTCTCTTTTTTTGTGAGGGAATGTTATAATTTAACAATAGGCTCATTGTACATGGATTTTATAGTTAAGATTATGAAGAAAATGGGGAAAAACTTTTTCCATATAAGTTGCCTTTTTGGCTTAAGCTAAAATTTTCAACACAAAACATGGCTTTATCCAATGAAAAAATTAAACAAAATGCCAATTGAAAAAGACTTAACAAAGTCCTTACTTTCCTCGTATAAGTATTTTAAGTTATGCGCTTCTATAAAGATGAATTGAAATATCATTAGATAATTATGTGCTTGTACTAGTGAAGCAAGTGATGTGAGACTGAATAGAATCAAGGATTGGTGTTCACAATCTTCTAAGATTTGTTGATGACATATATGGTGAGGTACATCTTGCATTTAGTATGGTGAGCTATGCCATACTAAATTCAATGAAATCTCAAGTTCCACTAGTAGTCTCAATCAGGTAATATCAGGTTATGAGGAACCGATAATGGTGGAGGCATGTCCTGAGGCTATGGTGAAATAAACTAGATTGAGGTAGGATTAAAAGTAGTTTAATCATGTGGGTACGGAAGTCAAGTTGGTCGATAATACCGACATAGTAACCTATTATAATATGACCCACATGTGTTATTCTATAAGTTTGGACATAGCAGTCGTATCCTTCAAAAGATGTTTTGATTGTATGTTATTTATTATATATGATGTGACAAATATATATTAAGATGATGTAATTATGTGCACTTACAAAATAATATTACTTACGAGTTGTTATTTTTGAATTGCTAACTTTCTTTATATTTTGTTTATTATTTGAACTATTGTGATTGTGTTGTTATGTTGCACATCAGCATATGTTTTTTTTTTAAAGAGAAAATTGCTTCTAAATCTCAATGATAAATTAAAAGAGAGAAAAATTTTGTAATATATATACACAAGTTATAATTAGTCAATACATAAGGGTTTGGTATAACTAATGAAAATATTAAAAGTGTATTTATTGTATCTATAACAAGTAGGATAAATATATGTTCTATATGTTTTAGCGTATCTATAAATATAATATAAAATTATAAATTTAAATATATCTGTAAAAAAAAGTGAGAATTAAATAGTTATGGTTAAGTTAAAGTATTATATAATTATGGTTAAGTAGAGATTTTATAATTATGTATTTTTATCATATAATAAAGCTATTTTAATTTAATGAAGGGTGAAATAGTTTCATTAAAGAAATACACTAAAAGCTATATAAAAGTCTAAATGAATAATGTAGTTTGATTCTTGTATATATTTTTACCTTTGGAATATTTATCTTCTTAACCAAATTTTTCACTTTCCTGATTTATAAGAAGTTTTCCATAATGAACCGTCCTGATAAACCATTAAAAGTATTTTTATTATAAATTGTACCGATTAATAAAAAAATATAATTTATTTTTGTAATGACTTTTTAAATATTATTAAAATTTTATTTTTTATGTTTCTGTCATTATTTGGTATTGTAATAATAGTTTTATCAATTTTTTAATTACATTAATTCTTTTCTATTATCATAGAAAAAAATGTGGTGATAGATACTCACTTGTATTTTCACTAATTACATATAAATATTACATATAAAGTATATATAGTTTTTATATCTCCAATGTAATATATACTTAAAAATAATCACTTAACAACTTTCTTTATTAATGTAATAAGAATAATTGATAATAAATATAAACAAACCTAAAAATGTAGAGATTTTATTATTTTATATTATTATTATTATATTAATAAAAGAGTTGATAAAGGTTGTTTTAAGAAATTGTCAAAATAAAAATATTATATCATTTTTCTCGCAACGTTAGGCAAGTAAAATATAAAAGTAAGTAAATATCATAAAAGAAATAAAGAAAGAGTAAAACAGGAGAAGTAATTTTGATTCCGATTGGCAGGAAGAAAACCTAGTTTAGCTAATTCGCATACCTTGCCCACCTCTGTTCACTATTACCGTCACCGCTGTCGCTACTGCTGCTGTTGCCGCTGCCGCTGCCGTTTCCGCTTCCGCTGCCGCTGCCGCTGCCATCGCCGCTGCCGCTGCCGCCACGTTGTACGTTTGCCATCTGTCTCCGCCCTCTTACTCTTGCCGGGTTCATCAAGGTTCTACTCAATTTTCTATATCATACATGTTCTTATACATTTGAAAAAAACAACAAAATTACTGTGAGCGCAGTGGAGAAGTTTGTGTAGAGGGATCTTTATTCAACTATGCGTTTTGGAAAATGTCTTGTCGTATGTTAGGATTACAATTGGGTGATCTCGGTAGTACTTTTCCTCCCCAGCTCCAAATTCCTCGTTTTTGTGCATTGAAATTTGAGAGTGTACACTGGAATTCATAGCCTTAGTCTTTCAAATATATCGTTTCGGTTGTATGTTTTAATCAGAATTAACTAGCCTGCTGAGCAAGAATTAGTATTTTATTGATTGCCTTTGACATTTTATTGGCACATTTTATCCTCCGAATCAGAAGTTTAGAACTCTTCATTGACAGAACATATTAATTTAACTGGGTTTTGAACTATTTATTTAAATTTTCTTTTGAATTGGTTATGTAGGAAATTAATCAGTAAGTTCTATATTGTTTTTCGGACAGCTAAACTAGTTTGTTTTGGATTTTTTGTTTTGCAAAACATGAAAGGTGCAGTTTTATGAACTGTATTTTCTACTTGGTTTTAGTACTGAAGAAAACTATATGTGGGCCTGATTACAACTTCTCTTGTTCTAAGCTCACACAGTGTGAGGGTGGACTGAGTTTTGTGGCATCTACTGTTAACCACTGCTGGTTCTGTCAAAATTAGTTAACTTTGATTCCAGTTGGCATGCTTTGTTCAAAGCTGCTGGGATGGTTAATGAGTGAAGGCTTTGGTGTAGAATGATTATGAATTTTATCGTATTGCTGGGGTTTAGGCTTTTAGTTTTTCCCCTTTTGATGGTTGAAATACTGTTCTGCATTGCTGCCTTTTGAAACATGACAACATTGGTGTTTCTGAACATGTATGACAGCATGGAATATATGATATTGAATTATGTAATGTTGTCTTTTGGGTTTGTCTGTTAAACCGCCATTTTTTATATGCAGAGTTTAGTGAGAAACCTTGGCAAGTAGAAAATCAGGGTTTTAGGTGGCGATGAGAGGAGGAAGGAAGAATTTGAAGAGGGCAACTGAGGAAAAACATGTTACGCTTCAAGACGGGCAAAGCATCATGCAGGTGGTGTCTTTACGAGGCTCTAATATCATTGAGGTACTGCTTTACCAGTTCTAAATCTTCCAAATTTTCTTTCTTATTTATGCTGAGGAAAATGAGAAAAATAACTGTTGTGAAACTTACAAACTTTGACGGAGAAACAAATCAAGGAATATTGTTTGAATGTTTGCATCTGTGGAAATAAGGGGGTAAATACATATTTACAAGGTAAATACATATTTACAAGGAAAATAAGTTGCAGTTCTACCTTGGTAGTAAACAAAACAATTGGTACTTATATGAAAGCAAATAGTTTCTAATGGTGTTGCAGGCATTGCCTGCATACTTTTATCATTTCTGCAAGAAAGAAAATAGAACAAAATAGTACATGAAGAGAAAAATATACAGATTGTTTTAAAAGCATGGAAAAAGGGGAATGAAAACAATATGTCCTCTTAAAATCAGTCTATTCAATGTAAACAACCCTTTATAATATGTCTGTACTACTTATGTGTATATAGATTCTTATTTATATTTCAACTTTGACGTGTGAAGGTCATGGATGCATGTGGCAACAAATCACTGGCTCGATTCCCTGCTAAATTTCAAAAAAGCGTGTGGATTAAACGAGGTCTGTCCTATTTAAAAAGCAATTCAGTACTACGCCATGTTACTTTGTATTCCTAGTTTTTAAAAACAAAATGAATTGCTTTATTGATTATAGTATTACTTTTTTTGTCCATGATATAAAGTGGTTGTGTTATGATTGCCGATTTTCTATCTGGACATTAGCGAAAGTTTATTCATGGACCACGTCATGGAATGCATAGTTATAGTTTGTCTCCTTTTCAACTGTACTTAACAGGCTGTTTTTATTTTAACCTTTACTGCTTCATTGTTCAAGAATTCAGAAAATTCTTAGCTAAAGATGAATTTGTCTATATGGGGCGTAGAACTATATATTTTGAAGCCATGTCAACTTCACCAAATTGTTTTGTTAAACAATCCATCGTTATCAAACTTGAACATGTTTGTAGTGTGTACTGCTATAAACATTGTTTTTGAGTTATTTACATGTTCTGTTTGGGTTTGCCTATTGCACCATGTGTTCTTTTGGATTTTATGTTACTCCAACCCGTCTGCCAAAGAGTTTAACATTTAACCCTTCTTTCTTGTGTTGCAGGGGGCTTTGTTATTATTGATGAAACTGGAAAGGAAAAGGCTCTTGAATCGGGTAGCAAGGTTGCATGCCTTGTGTCTCGAGTTCTTTTCTACGAACAAGTTCGAGAACTACAGAAAACTCCAGAATGGTGTGCTATTGTTTCCAGCTTTGATTTTTGTATTTACTTGCTTTGGGTTCCTTTGTTGATTAATCACATATTTACTTTCTATATCAAATTTTGGATTTTATATGGTAGAATCTAACGGTACTCATACCCAAGGCATTATACTCACTCTTTCAATCATTTGCAATAGGCCTGAAAGTTTTAAATCTGCAATGGTAGAAGAATCAAATGGAACTTCTGCCTCCCAGCAAGAGAATGAGGTGGAGGACAGTGATGATGATGGACTACCTCCATTGGAAGCCAATACAAACAGACTGAGACCTTTCGAGTTGGAAGCTGATGGAGATTCAGAGTCTTCTTCAGATACAGATGATTGAATCATATAGTTATGCTCCCATATCTTATGAATTATTACACTCAAGCCAAACCGGCAATGTATGTGAAAGAATGTTCTTGTCCTATTTTTTATGTGCTGATAATATTGAAGATTTGCTTTTCAGATTTCTCAACCAAAAGAATTGAACTTCCAGCAACTCAAACTATAAAAAAAAAAAGAAAAAAAGAAAAAACGGACCGGAACTTAAATTTTAATGGAATGTAGTTTTCTCCATTTAAAAGTAATGGCCAATGGTTAGAGTTAATACTTGGGATTATATACAGGAGAGTGAAATGGCAATCATCTATGATTTTAAAATCGGACTAATGAAGACATGAATTTAGGATTTAATAGTTGAACTGGGTTCAAATGGGTATTAATAAAATTATTTTGGTAATGAAAAAAAAAACAATATTTTAAAAATATATATAACATTGTAATTTTATGATGTAATTTAACATTTAAAATGTATCTAAAAGATATATTCACTACTTAAATTAAAATTTTAATAACATGCAACAATATTTACTAATAATAATAAATTTATATGTAGTATAAAAAAATAATATTTTAAGTTGGTTTTTATTTTTTTCAAGGAGATGGATTAGAAGATAACCTTATTTCAGAGATACACTTCAACAAGAGCAATATAAATGGCTTGTATATGGCAGCTCTTGTCTAATAAAACTTGTACAAGTTTAGAAACTAAAAATGAGATGGGAAAGGATGATAATTTTGTGCCAATTTGTATATTATTTAAGCAATTTAACTCTTTTTAAAAAGTGAGATGAACATACTTTAAATGATAAATCAAATTTTAAGTTGTCGGTTAAACTGAAAAAATAGCTATAACTATCTTTTAAAATGTGTTTGTTTATATATACTCTAAAACTTATAATAGAAAAAAAAATAAACTATTTATTATGTTAATGTAATTTAATAAATCTCTTTTTATTTATACATTATTTATTTTACTTAACGTGGAACTTCCTACTCATCTTGAATTTTAACTACCTTTCCTTTTATATTAACAAACTTCTCTTTTTTTGAATGGAAACAATTTTTAAACCACTAGTATTTAATTGATGATTTTTTTTGCATAATTGTTCTATGATGGAACACAACTTTTCTAAAAAAGAAGAGTTTTAAAAGAATTCTCAAACTTTAGATTGTTTACCTACTTTATAATATATTCATCTAAATCAGTCATCAAAACGAATTATTAATTTTGATATAACTTGTGAGTTCTTTCAGAGAGACACTGACAAAAAATCCACAAACTATAGGATCACACTCATTTAAGTCAGTTATCAAAATGAAATATCAGCTCTAATACTATTTATAGTTTGTTCAAGAAAAAGCACCTAGAAGAACCACACTAATAAATCATGAATAAACTTAGGGAATCACACCCCATCTTCAACTCAAGTTTTAAAGGCAATAAATTTGAGTCTTTCTATTTATTTTATTGATTTTGCTCATCTTTATCAAATATGAATTTCTAACGGATAATTCTCCAAAACATTTTGCGCGCCATTATATAATTTAAGAGAGGATGTGTTAAATAAAACGAATGACGTGACAGAAAAAAAAAGTAAATATAATGCCTCCAGTAAAAAAAAAAATTGCTTAAAGGTGTGACGGTAGCTCTCATCTTTCAAGAGTTTAAAATACAGGTAACAAACACTTTATACAACAAAGACAATAGATTACAATAATTATAAACAGAATACATGTTGCAAAAGTTGCATACAAAAATTGAATAATGGAAAGACGTTATATTACAATAATTATAAACAGAATACATGTTGCAAAAATTGCATACAAAAATTGAATAATGGAGCTAAATTGCTTCTGATACACCTTTGGCTAGTTCAAAAAAAGAAACCATGAAAAAGAAAACCAATTCAAGTCTTCATGTGGATGCCTTGTTACATTTCAATTTCTGACAGAACTCTGCCATACTTGACTTGGTGAAGAATATCCCATCAGTAGATGAAGTGATGAACTTTTTGGTGGTGGCCTTGATGCCAATTTCCTAGATCCAGACATATCGGTCGGAAAGATAGCTGATTCATGTGTCTCCACCGAAGTCTTCCTTGCACTAGAATATCTTGGAGCAATGTTCTCCTTCTCAGTTGATGGCTCAAATATAGCACGAGAGACTCTTGGATCATATTCACTGCCATGCAAGTGATGAGAATGTGCCAAAGAAATAGGCTCTCCTTCTGAGGAGTAGCTTTTAGAGATAGAAAGACCATAATCATCATAATATGAAATGGCCCCTGCAGGTGAATAACGGTAATAGTTTGCATGAGATGCTGAAGGTAGACTGCTGCTACTAATCACTTGGCTTTGGTCATTAAGGTCGCTTGATGGATGGCCAATAGCATTATTTGGTGAATATAAATCTATATGGCTTCCATGAAGTGAAAACTGGAGCACTTCTGAACATTCACCACATTTCAGCTGATGACGTGCCCTTTTGAGAAAGAGAAAATCTGCAGGTAGCTGCAACAGGTTCAAGCATTTATGACAAGTGACAAAAGGAGCTCCACCTGCCACTGGCCTGTGATGTCTCTTAGCAGCCAAGTTCCTTTTCTCCCTTAAATATCTACTTAACTCAGGAAACCTACGCCTCTGATCATCAGATTTTGTTTCACGTCCGTACATTGGTGGAAGTTTAGATGCTGTGAACCATTGTGGACTTGAAGGATAGGAGTGATGAGAAAAAGAGCAACAATCTCGGCCTGCACAGGACCTATGTAGCCTTTCGTGCTGGAAAAGAACATGTGGTGAGATATCTGCTGAAAACTGCCTCTCTTGGGAACGACAACGGTAGCAAGGACTTGTTGCCTCAGCTGAATAAGGCAGTGAGGATTTATTATGCCTTTGGTGCCAGTTCACTCCATGGCTACATCTTCCATTACACAAAGGGTAATCCAAACCGTGAGAAAACCTTCTCCCCTCATCAAAGTCATGGCTATGGTATGGAGGAATACGATTTCCCTTGTAAGAGACACCCTTGGACAGTCTTCCATTTGCTTCTCCACTCGTGTAGCAAGTCCTGTTCAGTTGATCCTGCAACTTATGAATCATGCTCAACAGTTTCATCTTCTCTTGGTCAGTTTCCTCAAAGGATTCATGTGAAAGAAAGCTCGAGCTGCGGTGGATCTCATCATGCATATGGTCTGATGAGCTTCCCCTTTCATAGTAAGAACGAGAACCACTTCTATGGAAAGGAATTTTGGGAGGAAACTCGTCTCTCTTTGTGCTCTTCCAGCGTCGATGAGCGTTTCTTGTAGTCTCCTCCACCTCTTTCTTTTGATTCATCCAGCCATCTTTCTTGGCATGATGCTTGGCATTGGACAAATGTGATTGACGTTGTGTTCCAACGTCTCCATAGAACAAGTTATTAACAAGACCTTTACCCTTTCTGGTCCATTCCTCAGAAGCATCATTAGCAATGGTGTGAGTGCTGTCAAACGGACCTGAATGTTGGATAAGGGACCGCTCATCCATTGCATCGTAAGAAGAGAGGCTGCCATTATAAGCATGAGAGCTTCTAGCAGTTGGGGACTTGGACAGTTTTCCAACAAGAATATCACTAAGCTCTGAACTGTGATTAATTAATTCTGTGCTATCTGTCGTATGCACAGACCTTACACGGTCAAAGCCACGGTGAACATCTTTTTGAGCTTGCTTCTGTTGTTTATGAGAGGATACAAGATTAGCAGGTGGCCCTTCAAGTTTATCAGCCGTAACGTGTAAAATGTGTTTCTCCTCTGTACTTGACCTTATAGTAGTAGAAGCACTTTCTGCAGTGTCCACTTCAGGTTTTGCACCGTCTATAGCTGATGGATTGTCGTTGAAATCTTCTCCATAGGGTGCATGTTCTGCTCCCTCAAACAATTTTCCATCATTTAACTCTTCTGCTCTATTGCTTTCAGTGATTTTCAGTTCAAGGTCTTCACCAACTGGACCTGGTTTATAATTATTGGCATCTTCTTCCTCCAATGCAGAACTAAACTCCTCTTCTGCTCCCTCTGATGACAAGTTTCCACCATTTAACTCTTCTGCTTCTTCTGAATCAACACTTTCAGTGATTTCCACTTCAGGGAGAGCACCTACTACAACTGATTTGTCTTTGTTGGCATTTTCTCTATCTGACTCAGAAATGAACTCTTTCACTCCTTCTAAGTCAACTTCGGTATTCTTCTTTTCAGATGTTACTCCTATCAGAGTTGAAGCTGACCTATCATCATAGCCATCTTCGTCCAGTGCACAAACAAACTCCTCTCTCAATTCTTCTAACAACTTTCCTTCATTTACCTCCTCAATCTCAGAGTGAGCGGTCTTATTTGAAGTTGAACAACCTCTGCTGGACATTCTGTGCCTTCTGTGTGACAAATTATACATATCCGACTCAGTTTCTTGTCCTTCATCTGATAAAATAAGCGGAACAAGTTGACCCCTTCCACTATTTCCATCCACACGACATTCTGCAGAAGAAGTTGATTTTTCCTTCAAACTACATTCCCGAGAAGGAACCAGATGCTTTCTAGTAGCTGCAATAGTTTCTTGTGAGCTGGATTCCGAGTTCACAGTCACACTTGTTCGTTTCTTAGCTGTATGCAGAGAAATAAAAAGATTTAAGTAATTCAGATCTACAAAGAATAGAATTAGCACCCCATTTAAAAAATTTAAAGTTATTGGTAAAAAAAAGTTTAGATTCTCAAGCGGTACATTAAAGGAGCATGATTTGGTTCATAGAGTTAACATAAATAGGACCACGTACATCAAATAATCAAGGAAAAAAAGCCATAAAAAAGATTGAAATGCAAAGAATAGAACTTCACCTTGAAGAGTAGTACCACATTCACCACACTTGTACAAATCACATCCTGTAGGCTCTTGAAGAAGTAACCGACATTTAGGGCATCTAACTACCCGAAGTTCGGGAACTAACTCACCAGACATCTGACTCAAATATGTAATTGATTACAGTCCAAAGGTTCCGCACTGGCACAGAGATGTAGATGTCAAAGATCAAATTTCCAACACTTTCTGCACACAAATAACAAATAAATAAACTTTAGCTTGGATCCATGAAATACAATTTCTTAGTTAGTTAAGGAAAAGGAGAAATAGTGAGATTCAAATAAATGAAACTTGCAAGATGAAGCAAACAGTATAACTTTATAATAAAAACTTTTGCCCCACATTACAAATTTGGGACAAACGTGATCTTCACGGTTAACTGAGTTTGTCACTTAACCCAACTATAACATACACCAACACAGATTTTCCAAAGAAGAAAATGCGCTTTAAAATGAACAAGTTCTAAAATCCGGAAATCACGGCAAAACAGGTTGAACGTGTTTCACAGGTTAAATCCATAATTCTTAGCTTATCCCATTTAATACTCTCATAGCCATAGCTTCTAATTTTTCTCCTATTGTAAAACCTTCGTGAATAAACAGAAAACAAGTATGCTGCTAGAAATGGACAAACGACAAACAAACATATAACGAATTTCAATCTTCATACACAAACAGCAACACACATCCAATCAAATATTTTACTTTCTAAACAACCTCAAAACATATTCTTTGTCTGTTGTAAAATAAATAAATAAGAGCAGCAATGAAAAAGTATAAAAGCTCTACAAATCATTGAAAATTTTACATTCAGAGATACAGAGTCCTCTAAAATGAAAGAGCTAGACAACAATAACATTTGTAACACGTGGAAAATAATGCGATGAAAAAACCGTTGAAAGATGAGCGTACCTAGTTAGCTATGGCAGCCATGGTTAGCAGGTTAGATGGTAAAGGTGGCTGCAGGTGTAAAAATAAAAAATTGAAGCGAAGAGATGAACATGAGAAAGTGGGAAAGGAAGAAAGGGCAAAAGGGTTGTAGAGGGTAACGAAGATTATTGAAGAGGATGCAGAGAGAAAAATGAGAGGAAAGAGGAGGGGAAGTTGTAGGGAAAGTGGTGAAGAATTGAAGCGATTTCTTTGGCGCAAAGTTAAGAGCAGAATAAGGATTTGAAAGAGAAGGGGTAGTGAGTTTTTGGAGTCTTTGATTTGGGGTCTAGAAGAATTTGTAGTCAACTCTGACCAAATCCCACAAACACTTCACTTTCTTTTTCATATTTGTTGGGTTTGAATTTTGGTGTTGTCTTGTGTTTGATTGTGGCCGTGTTTTGTGTGCTCACGAACCCGACAACCTCGTTTACACGTCAGATTACGCGCCACGATTAGTGGGTCCCACTCTGTGGAACAATACCAACGTTAATGTTTCATCGTTCACATTGGATAATAATTGTTCTACTTAAATAGGTTTTTGGTTTAGCATTTACCCAAATATTATATTTTAGTTACTGATAAAAAGTATTTTTTTTAACAATTTTATTATGTTGACTTGGGACCAGGATGGTTTCCACCAACACAGTCTGAGTTGTGAACTAATCATATTTTTTTTTCTTTTCTTTTGTTAACGATGAATCTTAAATTGTAATAGTTAATATTATAAAGCAATAAATAAGGAGAGAGGGTGGAAAGTTCTAAGAAGATTGAATTGGAGAATTAGTCAATCCCCTCTTAGGTGTTTATCTTAATCAAAGCTTCCATATATACAATTACCTTTTCTCATTTTCTTCTTTCCATAGAAAAAAAAGGTTGAATTATTCAAATGGAACATTTCAATTCAATGTGACCCCTTTTCTTCACTTTAGTATAAGCTCCAGCTCAATCTAAAATGATCATACACCAACGAAACGAATTGGTCAATACTTAAATGAGTATTATTGATGTATTTAAAAACGTCTCTTAAGAATTATTTTTTTTAATTTTTTATAAGATCTTTATCATTAAACCTATATTATACGTTTCAGCAAGACACAATTAAATATTATAACAACTTAACGGCATAATCAATTTTATTATAGAATCATAACAGAATAGGTCTAAACCTTGGCAAATTTTTTAAACTAGTGTAATTTTGATTTAAAATTTCTTAAATGGTGTATTTTTTTAGTTATTTTTGAGATATGGATAAATTGTGTTTGTCAGACACTATATCAATGTGAAGAAATAAATGAAATCATGAAAAGATAACACAATTTTAGTTTAATAGGGAAAATCATATCAATGTGAAGAAATAAATGAAATCATGAAAAGATAACACGGTTTTAGTTTACTAAGAGAAATTCTGCTATCAATATTTGAATTAATGAGTTAATTAAAATGGTCAGAATAGTGCATATATGGTGGTTAATATTCTCCACCAATTCTTTTTCTTCTATTTTTAGTTTTCTATTTTTTTTATTTGACAGGTGTGTTTTGAGATTTATATATTGAATTAAATTAAGAGTAAGTTTGATATTGAAAAGAAAAAATAAATTAAATTAAAATTTAATAATAAAATATATTTAGCAAAATTAAGTATATGTTGGATATTTAAATTTAGTTACTAATATAGAAATAATTTAAAATAAAATTGAAATTTAGCAATAAATTTAGAAAGAAAAATTTGAAAATATTATATAATTTTTTAAATAAATTTATTGTTAGTTTTTAAATTAT
>Ga0099824_1001425_pt1 | contig 33506 bp, 20 predicted proteins | sample SiratrowhiteBW_FD_76837 | JGI IMG/M metagenome (GOLD analysis project Ga0099824, IMG submission 76837) | Root nodule microbial communities of legume samples collected from California, USA - Siratro white BW | ecosystem: Host-associated > Plants > Roots > Nodule | place: USA: California... | reverse complement strand
TATATATATATATATATATATATATATATATATATATATATAAATACTCGTACATATGAATATATAAAATTATATTTCTTCAGGAAGATGCCTATATAAACCCCTTACTTCTATAACTTTTAATTCACTTAAATTTCTTTCTATTCCTAAGCATAGTAGTGTTACAGTGATATTAAGCGTCATGACTAAATTTGTGTGTGTTCTTGTTGTCCTTTTTGTTGTGGCTTTTGTCGCTCAACTCACTTACGTAAGTCATGTTTCTCTATTTCATTTTAAGCCTATATTTTTATGTCATTTAAAACTATTGGTACAATATATAAAAGTGTTACTTGTAAATTTGTTGTGCTCTCTCATTGTCCACAATTTTTAAATAAATTTAATGTATTACTCTTGATTTTTTCTCTTGTATATGTACAGGGTGGCGGCGAAGGATCTCTTAAACCACAAGGTATTGGTTTTTGTAAAATTTTTGAAAGATGGTAAATTAGTATTTGAATTGAATATATATTGTGAATTGAAATATGTTACATGAATGATTTCAGAATGTCCGACAGAATGCAACCGTCGTTGCTCAAAGACTCGGGTTAAGAAGGCGTGTCTATTTTATTGTAACCTGTGTTGTGATAAATGTTTATGTGTTCCTTCTGGAACCTACGGAAACAAGGAAGAATGTCCATGTTATAACAACTGGAAAACCAAGCAGGGAACACCCAAGTGTCCCTAATTCAACTTTAATGTAACATTGTTGTTCACCAATAAACTTTTTGTTCTTCTATTTTTTCTTATCTATGTTCTATCTATGTTTTATCCTTATCTTCTTTGGTTCATGCATTCTATTTACCAAACGTAGGTAGATCGATACATGGATATGGATATACGTTTAATAAACTTTTAATAAGATATACGTTTGATTTCTTCAGATAAAGTCGTGTGTTTCTAACGTTATAACAGTTCATCTAATATAGAAATATTGCTTAATATTTTTTTTAACTGATATAAAGTCAGTTTAAAGTGTACGAAATGTCAAAGTAATATATTTGAGCAGAGTATAAAAATTAACGTATTAGAAAAATTCAAAATGATTTTATACAGTATCATCGAAACTTAAAAATGTTTGTTTAATTTATTTTAAATTAAATAATATAAATTTAACGTTAAAAAAGTTATAAATGACAAATAATTATTGATTATTAACATATAAAATAGTTTTTTAGTAAATTAAATTCATTTCCACCTAAATATGTAAATACTGCCGTGCATCCTTCGTTGACTTTTATAATCAAATAAAATCTCATTTCTTTATGACGCAAACATAATTCTTTTTGTAGATAATATATTTAATTAATAAAAAAAGTTTAAATATGTTTTTCACTTCTTCATTACATAGATAATTTTTGCTTTAGATATTCGATGATTTTTTCTCTGGTTACATAAATTATTTAAGTTCTCTGTTACTTTCTTTCACTGTACAATATATGCATTTGTTCAAGTTATAATTAACAAGTGTATGATACAAAAAATATTAGAGACTAACAAATAATTTTTAAAATATCTCAAGAATTTTACCAAAATAAATATAAATAAATATCTTTTAAAGTTTTATAGAATTTTAAAAAATTATTAAACAGATTTTAAAAAATTATTAATTATTTAAAACAAAAAATAACGGTAGCACACGTGAGACGTGTTTAGCTCAAGATAAAAATAGCTCTCTAGAATTTTGATTTATTAACTATTCTCGAAAAAAATAAAAACATTTCGTACCTGTATAATGTTTAAAGAAAAATAATGGTTGTTCGATTAAGATAATTGTGAATAGTTTATTACGTGTAGTGTGAAGTAAATTTGAATAGTTTATGGTACATCTTTTTAACATTTAAATTAATTACCAAAAAATTTATATACATAATTACATTTGTTTAATTTATTTAAACTAAAACTTTCTTGTGTAATATAAAATTATTTTCTATTTATAATTTTTTTTATATTGTCTTTATGCAACGTCATCTATTTTACTGTAATACATATTATCACAATTGATAACAATACATATCATCTATCTTACTGTAATAATCTTAATAATTTTACAGTAATAATCTTAATAATCTTACTGCATCTCATCACAATTGATAACAATACCCATACATGATAAGCTGGAATTTTAAAAATGTTTTTCATACATGATAACAATACATTTCTCATTCATATATTTTAAGGAATAAAATTTCGAACTAATCATTAATATTTATCAAAATCAAAGTTATAAAAACATTTATATAAGTTAGGATTATCTCTTTTAAAATCTCAAATTCAATACAAAGTTTTAAACATCTCAACATAATATATCTTTCATAAAAATAACTATATTTATAACATATAACATGTTATATCATAACCATACTATCATCAATTTTTATTATATATACACATCTAACTCAATTCAAATATTATTAAATTAAAATTTATTATCAAGTACATAATGTTAAATATAATATGTTGATTAAATAAGCAATATGATAAAGATAAACAATTTTTAGTATCAAGAAACATTTAAAAAAAAAAGTTATTCAAAACTTAAAAAACACCTTAGCTAACAATTTTTATGGAACAAATGAGAATAACTTGCAATTTGTGTATATTCCTCTTATATATTTTGAATATATTCTGAATTATGAATAAAAGACTGTAGTAATAAATTCTTAATAAAAAAACCTTATTTGAAGCCTTATAAAAGTTTAAGAATAAAAACAAACACAAAAAATCGCTTATAAATTCTGTGATCATTAAAAAAATTCGCAGGATAAAGAGAATAACAATAACATTTTTTTTAAAGAAAAGGTCGAAGTTAAATAAAATATAAGTATGAAAGTAATATTAAAGATATAATTTTTAACATAATAGAAATGAGATTGATAACAAAAGTGAATAATTAAGAATAAAAATAATGAAAACGAAAAATAATGATTATTTTAGGTGGATCGGTATTTCGGTTTCATCTAGTCACTCCAGAACCAGCTTGATTTGAACTGTAAACTTTGAAATAGAAATGTGGTGAATTACCCCCTACCTATCTCAATAAAATATTGATGTCATTTGTAAAAATGAAAAAAATATTCGAAAGATATTATTAAACATTAAAAAAATTATCAAACATAACAAATTTATCAATAATAAAATATTAATAATTAGTTAATAAGTGAAAAATGAAAAAGTGAATTAAAAATTAAATAATTACAATTTATCATAATGAATTAAAAAGTCAACCATTAATATTTTTCATAACTAAACAATGAAAATACAAAATTTTAAATTAAACTAATTTTCAAATTTTAAATTTAGATTTAAATCATAATTTCCATTTAAAATAGATTAATTTTGTTTTTTTTTAAGGAAAAGTATGGGTTTAGAAAGTCATCTGAATTAAATGTAAAAATCAATTGCAGTCCAATTTTAATTTACTATAAAATCTAAATTAAATCAAACTATTTTTTTTGGTCAGTTTGGATTAATTTTAAAATTTTTATAGTATAAAATGTTAAACATTTTACACAAAAATAATTATTATGTATTTTATAATGAGAAAATGTCAAATAAAACAAACTTCATTTGATACACTCGTGTATGTTTGTTTGTCAGTTGGTAATGAAATGTAAACATATACTACCGAGTTCAATTTGATTATTTATTTTGAATTTGAAATTAAAACTAAACTACTTTTTTTAAAAATGTAAAAAATGAATTTTAATTCGTTGTTTCTTAATTGGTTCGGTTTTAAACACCACTACAAAATATTAAAACATAAAAGTATGGAAATTTGTTATAAACAATTTTTTTCTGAGGTTAATTTTGTAAATATATTAAATAAATAAACTAGTATTTTTTATTAAGCAATTATAAAGTATTGATAAATAATTAAGAAATTAAAAAAATGAAAATATGATAAATAAAAGTTAATAATTAACCTTCATATAATGAGAAGATAAAATTGAAGATGAAAATGGATATAACTTTCAATTATAAACAATAGATTTCATTTTTAAAAATAATTTATCTTAATTCTTTGAACTATGGGTAAGACTGGATTGATTAATTTTTTGGAAAAAATATATATAATTTAGTTAAACTAAAATTCTAATCAAATTGATTTTTCATTAAAAACCAATTTATTTTAATTTGAGTTATATGATATTAAAAAAGCAATAATTGATTTATCATCATTGATTAATAGAATATAATTTTTTTAGTTTGATTCCTCTTTTCAAGAACCTTAAAAGTGTAGGTTTACATTAAATTTGTTCTTATCCGTATATTGAACTATAGGTATATCTTTATTTTTTTTATTACAAACTATCGGTAAATCAAGAATTGTGAGAGAATTGTCCTGGTTTTATTTCAAGTTTTGTCTCACAAAAGTCTAAGGTGAAAGACGATTTTATAAATATGTAAAAAGAAAATGAATAGATGTAATTATTATTATATAATAAAGATGTAAAGTTTTTAATATATTGGGGGATAATAGTGCAAGGCTAGTGTGGGGGCAGTGAAGGAACGCAGAGGAGAGGGAGAGGGTTTTGCAGATCAATTGGTACGATTTTATTTTTGATAAATAATAAGGCAATTCAAAAGAAGAGAAAAGAAAAGAAGGAATAAGTTATCTCTATGTGATGATGCGACTATGAGGAGAATGGCAAAGGAAATTCAATTCTGATTTCAGATTCCTCGCACAGCCACAGGTTCCCTTCGTTTTTCAATTCCTTTGTATATTGCTATTTCTCTCACTATGTTAATTCTTATCTTTCCTTTTATTTCCGTTAGATTCGTCCCCATTTATGCTGCAATCTGCATTCTCGTACTTTTTGCTTTTAATTTTCAATTTATGTAAGCCTAGGCATTTAGTAAGAAAGTGGATGAATCTAGTTCTACACCTGCTAGCACCAGCCACACGCCTAGGGTAACTCAATTTACAAAAATGTAACTGAAAATCAAGCTGTGAGAAATTCAATAAGATGAGTGCTCGTCTGACTATCGCAAAATAATGTGTTATTTGCAGATTGACTTCGATCTTCTCATCGAAAGTTATCACATTCACCTTGTATCTGCAAAGTGACTGGATAAGAGAATGAGTGCAGAGATTGATTCAAGTTCTGCTCCTGAACCTCACAAAATGTCTGGAGCTTCATCTGCAACAACTACTAGTGGCCAAAAGCTCTCTATATTTGCTTCCAAATCAGGATTTGTCATCCCTAAAAACAAATTGTCGGGGTCACTGGTCCCTATTTTCCGAGGGGCTAAAAAACAGGGGGTCACTGGAGCCATCAATGAAGAAAGTTCGAAACAAACTGAGAGGAAATCAAAATGGGGACATGATCTTACACAGGATGCAACTGTCAGGAGGGCAAAGGCTTTAGCATTGCAGGTGTTTTCTGGAATCCTTTCAAACAACACTCCACTAACATTTATATTGCTATGTGTTTTTCTCTCTCTTATTATTCCATTATCATTTCCTTTAAAGTATTCAATTCTAAGGTTGTATTTACATCTCTTTACCCAATACTGCATATTGTGAGATAGAAGACAAATATTTACTTAAATGAAAACCATGAGATTGACATTAGTAAAGAGGTATTTTTGTTGGACTTTGGCAGAGAGTGTGATTTGTATCTAGAAGCTATTAAAATTTCTTTAGGTGTTGGGGGCCAAAGTGTGTGCTTCTGCTAATATTTTGCCCAGGTTCTGGCTTCCGTGGTGTCCACAACTGATACTGTTGTTGCACACAATTTGTAGATTCGAGTGGATCAAATCTCAAAGCAGTTGGAATCAGAAAAACTGGAAGTTGGGGACATTCAAAACTTGCCGTTAGGAGCTGAGAATTCAGATCAAAGCAAATCTGGCTCTCAAATTAACAGCAAGGTTAACAACAATTGACACTATTCCTTTTCATTTTTATCACCTATTATTTCTTAGTGCTGTGCATTTATTATTATCAAATAAACTTCTGATGTTGATTTATGGATCTAAGAAGTCAGAAATGCTCGAACTTGAGAAGCGGGAAGCCATAGGTTTGTTTTTCTTGAAGTATCTGTCCGTTTTATGCCTCCCGAACTCCCCTTTAATTCATACATGCTGTTTATTCCATTATAATCGTGATTTTAATCATTTCCAGGTGAAATACTAAAATTGGATCCCAGTTACAAACCTCCACGCTGTTTTAAGCCATTGTTAAAAGAAGCCAGCATTCCTTTGCCTGTAAGTATTGATTCTAAAATGAATCCAACTTCCAATAATTTAACAATCCTATGGATTGAGAAAAAATTGGATGAATAATTGTCATCCATTAATCACAATTACCCAGTCCATAAAATCCATTTACTATTTAATGAAATGAATTGATTGCATTGGATTTAATTTTGGATGGATTATGGATATATGGATCATTTTGCCACCTGTAGGCATCAAACATTTTTGTAAAATTATCTTTCCTTGCTGTCAATGAATTTTTGAAAAAAAGAAGGGAATTCCTTGCATGAGTCTCCCACCTAAAATGGTCTGGAGAGTGTAGATGTACTCGGTCATACCCCCTACAAACCCAGGAAATTTTGTAGGATTTGAAACCATGACTTGTAGGTCACAAGTTAGTATCATTACCATTATGTGGACACATATCCTCTACTAATGACAAGTATTGCTATATTTAATAGTTTCATGTCTCGTCAAAACTCTAGTGTGGTTGACATTTTGTGGGCCTTATAATATTTTTTTATGTTGTAAGATTGTGGCAATTTTTAGGTGATGAGGCCTTATATTATTTCTTTATGAGTTTGACTTGAAGGTCCGTGTGTTTGATCTGAGCATGTGGGAAGTGTTAATTAACTGACCAGAAACAGATAACTCATTTCCAGACTTTCTTTTCCAAACTGATCTTCTCATTCATCTCTTTGGACTAATTTCCTGATGGTTGACGTTGTTGGAGAAGCTCGCTCCTCATTCTTGAGAGAAAGTTGAAAAATAACTTGTAGTATAAGGTGTACCTTTTGAATTGAGCTTCAGAATTAAGTGGCACGAACATCCCAGCCTAGATTACAATATATTACTAGCATACCGAATACTTGCTATGCTGGTAACTATGTGAAATGACTCAACCACATTTGCTGCTCACATGTTTACGCTTAAGTTTGGCAGTTGTAAATTTAATTTTAACAATGATCTTTTACTTCTTCAAAATTAAAATATATCTAAGTTTATTAAACTTGAAGTTCTATAATACTATGAAAAGTCTTACATGTAATACCACACACAGGTACAAGAATATCCTGGGTGCAATTTTGTTGGTCTAATATATGGGCCTGAAGGTGATAATCAGAAACAACTAGAAAAGGTAAGATCATTGGGTTGATATCCAATCTCCATCTAGTGCTTTGCAGTCACTAAGCTGTATTTGGTGTCTTAGATCATGAAATTAAATTTCTTCATTTTTTAATTTATCTCTGATATATGAATATACCAGGAAACTGCTGCAAAGATAAAAATTGTTGGAACCAAAGCAGACACAGGAGAGAAAGTAATTCCTTCACTTCATTGATAATATAATGTGGCTTTTATCCTGTGCACATATAGCTTTGAAATATTTTAACTTGATTTTGGGAGGAAAGAACTGTAATTGTTTGCATTTGTTGTCTGTTTTCCATTCATTAACTGCTACATTTTCAGGGTGAAATTAAACCTGGAACTGATATCCAGTGCAGTTACAAGGAGATGTCTGTTAACATATCAGCTGATAGTTTTGAAAAAGTGGATGCAGCAATGTCAATAATTGAACTGCTAATTACCTCTGTAACTGTGAGTCTGGTCATTTCAAATAACACAAGCTTTTATGATTTATGGTTATGTTATAATACATTTTATTACTACTAGTTTTATAATGATGTCATTCCTTCTGTACTTTTGATTGTGCCTTGTAATAATTGCTGTCTTTTATTCAGGGGAATTTAGCTGCTGGCTCTACACCCTCTATATCAGTTTCTAGGGACAGCACTGATATTCTGGGTCAAAGCCATGAAGGCCACCCTTCTCATGCGGATTCTGTTTCTCTGGAAAACCAGGCTGTTTTGCAACCAGTAGCTGTTACCCAAATGCATGAAGATAACTTCCAATACTCTACACCATGGTTTTCAGTGGTTCCATCTAATACCCCGGCATTTGCTTCATCTGGCACTGTAGCCTCCCCAAACCCATTAGGTCTTGCTAGAACTCCACATTTTCCATCACAAACTTCAAACAGGGTTCCTACTTTTGGTGCTCAACCTGGATTTCAACCAATTATTCCAAATCAACATGTTTCCGTGCAAGCACCACCACCAAGACAGATTTTACAGTATCCACATTTGACTCAGGCGAGTCCTCTGGGTCACGTTGGGCCCCCAAGAAATGCTTCACATTCATTTCCTGTTACTTTAAGCCAACCAACGCCCATAGGACAACTGCAGACAACAGTGTCTTCATTGCATCTACCCGTATCTGGTGTATCACCATTGCCCATACCTAACCAGCCCATCACCCATCTTGGGGTCCCTCCTGGCCAGAATGAAGCCCTTGTCACTGTTAATACATCTATTGGTCCCGGCAATATGGGGTCAATGGCTCCACCTGGAAGACCTGCCTCTCTACATCAACAACCGGATGTTGCATTTATGCCACCACAATCAAATACGTCAATGATGCCACGATCTGCCTCCTTTCCTCCACATCAAGTAGGAATATCCCCTGGACCACTATCTTCTTTGAGACCTATGTCTGTACCAATACCTGCACCTAAACATTCATCTGTAAACCATTTATCAGGACCTGTTTCGTTTCCTTCGTCTGGAATATCCCCTTCTTTTCCTTTGCCTCAGCAAGCAGGAATACCTAACTCTGCTTCTGGAATTGCTCCTTTTCACACCCATGCAAAACCATCTGTCTTGGTGCCATCAAAATCTGGAAATTTTACTTTTCAATCACATCCCCCCAATGCAGACTACAGTCAAGGGATTTCTGGGCCAAACAGTCAAGCAGGTGCCACACAGGAGCCACCTCCTGGTCTACGGCCTCCGCCATTTGGGTTTGGCGTGCCTGATCAGCCTCTTCAAATATTTCCCAGGACACAATTCCCTGCTCAAGTGGATCAAACCATTTCCTTCGGGGGAAGATCAGGTTCCATCTCGAACTCAATTCCACCACCCAGACATACTACATTTCCATATGGTGGTCAACCTGCACCTAGATCTCCAGTCCCACAAATGGGCATGAAGAACTTCATTCCTGCTCCGCAAAGGCCAAACTTGACTGGTGCTGTTGCCCAAAGAGGCATGCCTATCCGACAAAGCTATGCTGTTCAGATGGCACGGCCAGATATCCCAATGCCCCTGAATCACAAGTTTGTCAACAATACCCTCATGGGTTCTGGTAAGCTACCATTTTCTGCGGACCAAATTTATGACCCCTTTTCACCTACTTCTGCACCTCCGCAACAGAAAGGTAATCCTGGACAATAAGGGAATTGGATGTGGCTACAGATACGTTGTTGACAGTGAAAACTTGAGTTATGACTGCAGTTTTAGGCAAGCAGGCGAGATACTAATTGTTGTATAGTATTAATAATGGGATTAATTACAAGGAACAAGTTTGAGTTGAGAGGACATATTGTTATAGATTTCTTTGGGCTTTTCTTCTGTGAATGCCCATTACCGATGCTTTATTGGGAATTGAATTCGGCTAATCTTTTCAGGAAGGGTTTTGCATTCTTGACCCATAAATTTCAACTCCACTCCTGTATAATCTGAAAAATTATTTTTAATCTTTTAAAATTGTATTCCTGATTATTTTAGATCTTTTAAAATATATTTATATTTTTAAAATTAATTTCAAACAACGATTATTTTATCTTAAATATTATTTTCTAATTTAAAAGAAACAATTTATTTAATGGAAAGATTTTTTAATAAGAATAATATTCATTAAAAGTAAACATTTTACAATGATGATAATATCTTATATATTAGTAATAAAAACTTTTTTACAATATCATTGTTAAATTTTAAAATATAAAACTTAAGTATTAGATGACACTTTTTGTTCTGTCACGGACAATCTTGGAACGTATTGTTTAAACACATCTTTGACTAAGTGTAATGTATTGTGGGTTTGATTCCACGCTTGAGCATTTTCTGTTACATGTTGAAAGTCCAATATGTGTTGCAGAATGTTGGTGAACGTTTTAAGATACCTTGCATTTATTGAATCAATGCATTAGGTATTTGAAAAATAAAAACAGATAACGTCTGTATGACCATCATATGGATTATGTGTTCGATCATGGCAAAATACATACAGTCTGCTCCTTAATCACTACATGTTGTAGTAGCAACAAAACAAAATTATCGATAAAGTACAAATCATTGATCCTCAATAATAACAAAAACACCTCCTACAATTTTTTTAAAAGTAATGGAATCAGAAATGTATTTCGGAATATGAAAACCAGATTGCAAATAGGATCACAAAAAACAAAAATACACCTTAGATACGTACCTCTTCAAGGAGTGCAACACAGAGGTGGGGAAGAAGAAAAGAGAAATAGGTTAAATAGAAATATAAGAACAGGTAGTTTCATCTTTCCGGAAGGTGTATGGGGTGGAGTTGAGTTTTATGGTGTGAAGAATGCAAAACCCTGTAAGGAATGTGGTAATCCCTCCAACATGTAAGTCTCATAATTTCATTTCTATTTAGATTTCATTGCTCTTGCGGTTGCGCATTTTAGTTCTAAGTTTTATTTTTTATCTCGTCAATGAGTCAGAAATTATATTAAATAACTCTTAAAAGATAATAGTATACGCTTTTTATATTGTCAATACTTTGATTAAATTGTAATAATAATGTGACATCTACCATGCCTTTAAGAAAATTATGCATCTAGCATATCGTTTAATTTTTTTTAATTTTCTTTTAGAATAAACAAACTAAAACTGTTTCATGAATTCAGGAAGTGTGCTTAGGATTAATTTATTTTGTGTTTAGATATTTTTTCTACTTGCCACTAGTGCAATCTTCGTTATTCTATTTACAGGTTTACACTCCATTTCTTTCATTATTAAGCTTTTGAAAATGTTCTTTTGTGGATGGCAATCTCTCTGTATGGACAATTTGCTATATGTATCCATATTTTCTTGATGCACTTTCATGTTCCAGTCTAACAAAAACTTTTGCATTACATGCTGTAGAAGTATGTAAAAAAAGAAAGCATATTTCAGAATGAGAATTCCCGATTATGTCTAAAATGTATGATTTGAATAAGTTTTTAACCATTTCAGATTTATTCCGTAAATTTTTTTATTAGATAATAATTTTTTTTGAAAGAAATTAAAATATAGTTTAAAATATTTGTCTAGGAACGGTAAAATTTAATATTTTCTATGATTTTTTCCCTAAACTTCTTCCAATGTACAAATTTAGAAAAAATTTTACATTGCTGATTATACAATTCACAATATAAAAGATGTAAAAAAAATAATTATAAATTATACGATTTATTTTATTTTTTTCTTAAGACTAAAATGAGAATATATTAAAATTATAAAGATACATTAACTGAGTATGGAGGTCCAGGAAGAATCAGTCCCATTTCGGCTTCTATAGGGCCATTTCTTTCTGCATCCTTATAGTTTCTATATGCATCCATAGGCCATTTCTTTCTGCACCACCCTTACGAGGGTGGTTAAAAAATCAAACTGACCCCTTGCCACCAGTATCCTTATGTATATCTTATGTTAGGAAAAATTGATATGAATTTTAAAATTTGGAAGACACTTTTAGATTGTGAAATCTGAAAAACTCTTTTAAATTATGTAATCTGAAAGTTATACTTTACATAAATAAAATATTTTTAGAGTGTATAATTTGAAAATAAAAAATAATTTCTGAATAGTATAATTTGGATGGAATGTAGAATTTATTTATTTTTATGAAAAAATGATTTTCAAATTACATAATTAATAATTTTTTTTCGTATGCTAAAAAGACACAATAGAAATTTTTGTATTTATGAGAATGGAAAAGAGAAATTTTTATATTTACCAGAATGCAAAAGGAAATTATTTGAGTGCAGCATTAAATCCCTTATCTACTTTGATGCTTCAGCTTTAACCGCTTAAAATCCCAGATGCAGTATTTTCAATAAAGTCACACTGGAAATTGATTAGAAATATGTGTTATATAGCCCATAATCTCTAATTAACTCTATTTAAACTTCCCTGCACGTGTTCAGAGATAATCACAGATAGCTCCAAAGTAATCACGGGTTAGTCTTAAGAACTTATCGATTTGTCACGGGTTCATCTTACGTATCTTACAACTAAAATAAAATAGCAACTCTGCATATGTTACTATCCAATTTTTATATATTAAAAAAGGGCAGAACGATTCCCCTGTTAATCAAGATATTTTTCTGAATATAATTTATGTTGAGCAATTTCAGCAAATCATATAATTATTTTAAAAATACCGTTGTATTAACTTTTAATTGAATGTCCATTTAAAGGATTTAACTGAAAAACACACTTACAACAGCTAAGCCCCTTCAATTACAGTAAAGATTTGAGTTTCTTTCATCTTCATTATTGACCTCCATTTGTGTCAATCAATTTTCGCCTTCAAATTTACAATTTTTGTGTTTATTCAGAAGAAATTATTGTAAATTTAGCACCTCTAACGGAGTAGACAGGTTGAACTCCACCTTTTACCTTTTGTATGCAATTTTTTTGGTGATTTGGTGAAAGAATAATAGAAAAGGCTTCACTAGATTTTCACTTTATCACTTTGGAGTGCATATGCAGAGCATGAAATTGCAATTTGACTGTCTTTTCTTTTTCCAATTTTCTGCTTCAGCCCTTCTCAGAGGTACTTTCGTCTTCCTCGTAATTTATTCCTTGAACATACAAAGGGGTTGCACAAAATGTGTTCGTTGCTATTCCATAGTGAAGTTCATATTAGTCTCCCGTTCCCTGTGGCTTGCTTTTGATATTCTTTATCTTTATTCCTATACGCTATCGAATTTCATGTAAGTTTCTTTTTTTCTTTTCATGATAAAAGAAACATGATGAGGATTATGGGACACCTAGAGACAAAAAATGGTTCACATGTGATAGAGATGTAGGTCCCACAGGCACAGGCCAGAGCACTGTGCCTGGCAAAGTAAAGTCATACATAAGTCACAACCAAAGCAAAGCAAAACACAATGTTACAGACAACTACCTTTACATAGCATAGCACTGTGTCAGATCAGATTCCCTTCCACAACAAACTCTTAATTGGAATGGTTTCCAAAAGCAAAAGGGTGAGGGATGTGGCATTCTCCTCCTTCATCTTGCTTTTAGTGTTGGTTGGCTTTGCAAACTCAGATTTAGGCAAAGACAGAGAAGAGTGTGCAGACAAACTTGTGGGGCTGGCTAGCTGCGTTCCTTACGTTGGTGGTGAGGCCAAAACCCCAACCATAGACTGCTGCACTGGCCTCAAAGTGGTCCTTGACAAGAGCAAAAAATGCATCTGCATTCTCATCAAAGATCGTGATGACCCCAATCTTGGCATCAAAATCAATGCCACTCTCGCTATTCAACTTCCCTCTGCTTGCCACGCACCTGCTAATATCTCTCAATGTGTAGGTACCTACTGATATCATCTCACTCTTTATCTCAATATTTTCATTTCAATGCTCCCTCATCTCATATATCATATCATACTTTTCAGATCTTTTGCATTTAGCACCTAACTCTCCTGATGCTAAGGTGTTTGAGGGATTCCAAAAATCCGCTAAAACAAACAGTTCCAACCCAGTTTCCAGTGGTAACTATTATTATATTACTCTTAATACGTGTTTCTGATTCATCTTATGCCATATATGCTTTGTTTTGAAAGTTGAAAACGGCAGCTGCAGGTGGTGCTGAGAAAGGATCAAGCTCAAGCGGTGAGGAAAAGAGTGGTGTGTCTGCAAAGAGGTGGCCGGTGGCACACCTGCTTTCCTCTATCTTACCACTTCTCTCCCTTCTTGTTTGAAGTGAACTACCATCACCACTCGCCTACTACTACTTGCTTCACTCCTCTGCTTCTCAACGTTTTTCACGTTTCCTAATTACTCTATATTTTTGTGTGCAAATCTGAAATAAAATCATTCTATCGATCTATTAATATGAGTTACATTGGGTAATAGTAATCATGAATTCTTGATGTTATCTTTTTCATTCTTCACCCTGTGTGCACGTTCATTCTGTCTATCTATCAAGAAAACGATGCATTTAACGAAGGTACCCACTTTCAATACAGTTAATCTTATTACATGAATGGTTAAGTCTTACTTATGATCTCATACGGAAGAAGTCATGTTTTTGAGCATGAGTTCAGCTTTTTTTTTTTTTTTTTTTTTTTTGTTTTTGAAATTATTTTGTTTTTTTTTTTTTCCTTTGTTCCGCTTTTTTTTTTTTTTTTTTCTTTTCGATCTTGAAGATGTTGTGTTTCGCCTAAATAACTTTCAATCTTTTTTTTTCCGTTGTCAAAGTGTACAGGACTTTGATGTTATTACTTTTGTCATCATTATGTGAAAACTTGTAATTATAATTTCTTTTTACATTGAATTCGTGTATGGGAAAAATTACTTCTAATGTTTTTGTTTCAAAAAGAAGTCGTATATGAGAAAGTATCACTTCTACTTTTTTATCCTTTTTTAAAATGCTGTTATTCATCATAAAAAAATTGTGCTTAATAATATTTTTAAATATTTTATTATGTTAGTAATATTTATAATTCTAAAGAACTCATGATTAAATAAAAAAATTTCAATAAAGTGAGTAAATAAATATTACAAATCTTCTTTGTATGACCTTGTTTTCGAAAATAAAAATATTTTTTTGATTTATCTTGAATTGGCTGATTAATTTTGTTGTTATAATTGATTTTCTTGATCTTTACATTACATGTGAGGTAACATGAAATGTAATCTTCTTTTCGAATTGGATAAAATTCTAATTGTAAATTTTGTTTTAGATCAATAAATATTATCAATTGTAAATGAGAAAAAGAACAAACAATAATGTGAAAACGAAGCAAACAAATAATTTGAAATTCTCCACAATTACACAACCAATTATTTAATTTCGCTGTGTATGGCATTAGTTGTTGGCAAATGATTATATGTTAAACATCATATTTTCTTAACTATATATTTAGACATGCCTTGTTATTTATCTTTTTTTCGAATAAGACATCAATATATTTGATATTCTAATAAATTACTTGAAATATGCACTTTGTTCCTCCTTTAACAAATTATAATTTTGTTCTAAGCTAGATTTATTATCATATACACACATTTTTTTCATCCATCAAATACTTGAGTCAATTTTTCTAATCATATTTGATCTATTCAAGAAACAACTTAAGAAATTATGATCTTATAATCGATAATATAACTTGATGAGTTGTTGCATTTCATATGTTGTGACAATATAATAAATAAGATTCTTTAAACATTTTGTGATTGTGATATATTATATAATAAAAGTTAAGCAATATTACTAAGGCTATCTCTTTAATTCAAAATTTGTGAATTTTTTTTATGTAATATGACGAATGCAATATAATAAAGATAATCTGTTTCACATTCAACTTCAATAAATTGTAATGTTGACAATATGTCTGTTGTTTTGTTGGTGATCATGAGCATGTTTGGTTGAGGTGTTGTGTATTGTTGCAGCAGTTAGAAGAATAATGTCAAAATGATATTTTTCGGTAAAAAAAAGATAGTTAACTTATACATGGCTTTATGTTTAGTTAGGCCCCTTTTTTATTTTCCTATTTTGGGATTTTGTTTTGTTTCATCTGTAAACGAACTCATCTCTGATTATGTAAGTGTAGATATTATACCATGAATTTTTTACGTATTATAAGTATAATACATTATAATACAGACACTCTAAGTTTCCCAGATCTATATTTATTTTATACAATTTTATATCAAATATTTTATATGATAAATTTTCATAAATAACTAAATGTTAATATAGATAATGGTTACACTGACGGTTTTGACCACTTTCGACATGGAATCGCTACCCAAAAATCATTTGAACTATGCAAATGCATTATGCAATTGTAGTTTGTTTGTTCTATTATACATGTTTATGGGAAAAGGTCAGTTTCACTGGATCATCTCTCGTTTCACTAGATCATTCCTATTTTAGATATAACCATGCAAATATTTCACTCCCTAGACCATGATCCTCCGCAAACAATACAATAGCATTGTGTCGCAGACAACATAAGTACTGATCTTTGTGGAATCTCAGCAACATTTAGAGGCGAGAGAAAGTTAACAACGTTCCTAAAGGATCTTTTAACACATACAGCTTTTCAAAATACATTAATGCAAGCACCATGAACAAACATTTCAACATAAATGTCAAATACAAACATCCGGCAAGAAAACTTTTCATTCATTTCAGTCACCACTATTACAAAACCTTAGCCCATCAAAATGGGTAAACTCGAAATGACAACATATATTGGGTAGAAACATGATCAAGAGATAAATAGAATACGACTGTAAAGAAAAGCCTGCACCTTTCCCACCGCAATTCTACAACCTTTCTCCCAGCAAAATAACCACCCAAAATGAAAGAGTACAGATAGTAGTTAAAATGAACTCCTAATATGTTAGTAATCGCCATTGCCAACACCTACTGACACTGCACGACCTCTACTGATCCGGTAATGATGCCGCACACACCCACATCTCTCTTGGTGACTAGAATTATAAAACGTACAAAATGATGTTGGATTGATACACCGGGAAGGTAAAAGTAAATTGAAGAACATGAACTTGAAAAGTCAAAAAAGGGAGAAAAATCACCCTATAGGTGTAAGTCTGTACCTAATTCCTAAGACTGTATAATGCTATCAGCCGTTGAAAATCAGTCCCATGCACTGGTTACCCCAGGACCATATCCTCCACCATACCCACCAGAAGTGCCATATCCACCACTGTTGTTTCCTGTAGTGTAGTAATCAGAGCCACCCCTACTAAAAGAACCTTCTCTTCGAAAGTCACGGCCACCAAAACGGCTTCCTCCTGTTCGACGATTCCGTCCACCACCAAAAGTAGAGCGAGCAGCATACCGAGAGAGCCAATCAGGTACTTCCTGATTCGCTTCTTGCATCAGATCTGCTAAAGGCCTGGCCAGTGATGCATTGTTGTCATTAAAGAACGCAGTTGCAAGGCCTTTCTTTCCTGCTCGCCCTGTTCTTCCAATACGGTGTACATAATCATCAATATCATTAGGAAGGTCAAAGTTAACTACATGGGCAACATGAGGAATGTCAAGACCGCGTGCAGCCACATCAGTAGCAACCAATATAGGGGTGTTGCCAGTTTTAAATGATCTTAATGCCAATTCTCTTTCCTGCAAGATTGTAAAATGATAATAAGCCTTTACACAAACAAATGTAAAAATATTTCAAAAGTGATAATTGTAAAAACATTTGACCTTGAGACAGCATGATATTTGCGTGCTTCAGAAGTAAACTCAGACTAACTATGCAAGATGTGCTCAACTTTATGCGAAAAAAAGAATTAATTATCAAGACAAATGCGCAGAAAAGTCATTTTGAGCCCACTAAACACCATTGCCCATGACAGAAATACCTATAAATCAATATTTGAAATGCCTACGTATTTCATGGATTTTGGGTGACTTAGGTTTCAGAAAAGCAAAAGAGAGCAACAACTGTTGAACACTATCGTTTTGGAGGGGGTTGCAGTACGGCTATGTATTCAAGAACTTGACCCTGAACATGCAAGTTTACATGAGTTAGTTTGCAGGCGTTCTGACTTGGTTTTGATATTAAAAGTTAAAACTCCTGATTAACAACCATGATAACACCCATAGTTATCAATCTCAGATCGCAGTGCGCAGCACCAAACACTAAAAATGCTATTATGAGAAGTTGGATAGTAATCATTTTATATATAGACTTCATTGCTATTTTAGTCTCCTCTTGTGTCAATTAACGGATAGCAGAGCAGAGCGGCTACCCCCTAAAAATGCTACAACAAGATGGTGGGATGACAGCTATTCTGAATTCTTTTTGTACCAATACTGAAATTTTTTAATATATACATACATACATACATATATATATATATATATATATATATAATTTTTTTTTACACTTTTTAAGTACATATAGGTTTCTTGTATTATATAACAATATATATTGTTTAGTATTGTTTTTTACATATTATACACACATTTCTTATTGTAATATTATTTAATTATATTATTATTTAGCTTATTATATTTTTTTGCTATCATTTTTAATTTATATCATATAATACGCCTGGATTATTATTATTATTTTTTCCACATTTTATTATTATTATTATTATTATTATTATTATTATTATTATTATTATTATACTAACACTAATTCTAGCAAGCCACAAGTACTCTCAATAGGCAAGATAAGAAAAGATTGAAGAACAGGAAAGGCTAGGGCTTTAATAGGCAAGATTTTACAAGTCCTCCATCAAACACCCCCTGCAACAACATATTCAACAGCCCAAACACTGGAGTGGCCGCAAAACCCACTCCAGGGGGCTGTGATTCGCGGCTGCCACTCCTACTGTAAGCCGCTCTGTCATGACATTCTCGGGGGCTGGGGCGGCCAATCCACCCCGCCTATCAGCAATCACGGCTTGATAGCTTCCAATTGACAACAGGGTCTCCCTGCTATTGCCGTTTCTTGAATTTGGTGTCCCACCAACCACATTATTTTAATTGTACATTTTTTTATCTGCCCACTGACTTGACATCCAAAATTTAACATAAATTCCGGCATATCATTTTATTGCACATCCACGACAACACTACCATCATGCTAGTCTTTCAATCAATATTAGATGTCAAATGAACCAAAATTGCACAATTAAAATAACAGAGGGGCCAAAATTGCAAAGAATGAAAACCAAATTGGAGAAATGATAAGGGGACCAATTAAGCCTAAATATTATAATGCAAAATAAATCATTTATACTACATACAAAATGACCCCTAGCTGACTACCTCTTTCAATCAAACTGTTCAGACTGACTCCCCATCCTCTTTAGTCTATTACATGTGACTCACAATTTTTAAATAGTCTTATACAAAGGTCCTAACATAGACAAACCTAGGAAAGTCAGATGTCATCCCCCTACTTTCCACGACATTAACTCATAACCATCTTTTAAAAGGTCTTATGCAAGGCCCTAACACAGAAAAACCAAGCAGAGTCAGATGTTATCCCCCTACTTTCACAACATTAACTCTGTAAACCAGACATTCTTACACAATCCTAAGCGTCCAACTGTGCTGTTCCAAAGCACCAAAGTTTATTAAGGCAGAAAAAGAGAATAGTAGGAGAACGGGCCTTATCCATCAATTATAAATCATAGTAGTAGTCTAGATCTACACACAGATGCTAAGGCAGATATAATTGAATAGACTGACCTGTTGTGTCCGGTCACCGTGAATAGTAGTTGCTGGAAAACCATTACGACACAACCAGTGTTCGAGAGCATCAGCTCCCTTCTTTGTCTCCACAAAAACTAAAGTCAAAGCTTGCTGCAGAAAATAAAATCATCCATGAAGTAGGCCTTGCATAATTAAGCAATAGCATTTGCTTGGAAGGAAGAAACATGTCCATACAATGAGAAAACACAACATCCATGCTATAACTTACCACAGAAACAAAAACATACACATGCAATTGTCAAGGAGTAAGAAGACCTGGCACGGCCAGAACATACAGAAAAGGAGTAGAAATGCCAAGTTTTAGACAACAGAATACATGTATCGTGTATTGACCTAAATATGATCATGCAAAACAAATATACTGGGTTGATCAAACATAGTCCAGAAAAGGCAACCAATATTAGGTCCAAACAGTTTCTGAGACAATACTAATCATGATGTTTACTGTAAAAGCTTCTTCAGTCTGCCAGTATACTATTACAGGAGAAGCCAATTATTAAAGAACAAAATAACTTGCAACCTTAATCAATCAACTCACAGGAAAACTATGCATCATTGGAGCATTAGCATAATCCCCATTTCATTGATCTGGAACATTTTCCCAAGACCAATTACATACATGGATCAGCATTCAGACGCTGATTTGAACCCAAAACAACTTGCCTCGCAAAATAATTTCTTTACATTTAATTGCAAAAAAGATATCAAGTTTTATACTAGTAAAATAAGCTTTCTGTGAACTTTGAGAATACCTTTCCTTGTACACCATTTGCCCTCTGCGCATGAAGAAGATCCATGAGGTGACTTCTCTTGTCGGACTCTTGAACGTACTCAACTCTTTGGACAATCAAATCGGTACTTGAGCCCACTCTTCCAACAGCCAGAAAAACATAATTTGAAAGGAAATCAGACGCTAGTCTCTGCATATTAACAGTAAATCACAACAAAATTAAACGATGAAATGAGAAAGCTATACATCCAATAAACAATATCCATTTGCATTACTCTGACCTCTGCCACTTATAATAAAAATTTGAAACAGCCATTATTTAATTGTAATAGTGCTGATCTTTCCATGAGTAAAGGTGAACGAATGATTAAGGATCAAAAGAACCCTACATGCAAATATGTGGTGCACAAAAACATGAGGAACTCGCATCTTAGATTAATTACAATTTACAACTAAATTTGTAAGGTGAGGCACATCCTCCCGCCTAGCATAGAGAATATGAAACCTGTATCTCTTTTGGAAATGTGGCACTGAACAACATAGTCTGTCTGGCACCTGGTGGAGGCATGTCCATTTGTTCTACAATCTTCCTTATTTGTGGTTCAAAACCCATGTCCAGCATTCTATCTGCCTCATCTAAGGCCAAATATTTGATCATCTGCAATGAAACTCTAGCTCTCTCCAGCAAATCTACCAATCTTCCTGGAGTTGCAACAAGAATATCCACCCCTCTCTCAAGTTCCCGTAGCTGGAAATTATACTTAGTTAGGACCTACACCAAAAAGTAAATCTACATATTAATATTCAATTGAGAAAGGGCAAGGATTGAAGACCTGCTGGTTTATAGGAGCTCCACCATAGGCAACAACGACCCTGACCCCTGTCTGGTATGAAAACTTCCTAGCCTCTTCAAGTATCTGAAAGGAACGAAAAGACAATATATTACACACAGATGTACAGAGCAGGGAGGGAATTAAAAAAAGAGGAAGCATCTGATATGAAGAGTGCATATAATAAGAAAGTACTGACTTGCACGGATAACTCCCTAGTCGGCGAGAGAACTAGGGCAAGGGGATAGACAGTACGGACACCGCGAGGGGGCCTCTGGAGGGGTTGGCCTTGACCTCTCATAATGCCACTGATAATAGGGAAACAGAATGCCGCAGTCTTTCCGGAACCAGTCTGCGCACAAGCCATCAAATCCCGTCCGCCAAGGGATATGGGTATGGCATGCCGCTGGACCGGCGTTGGCTTAACATATTTGCAGCGTCTAATGTTCTGATTAAGAGCCTCGCCCAAGTCAATCTCCGCAAAAGTATTCACATGTGGGGGCACGTTTTCACCGCTCGTCTCAACGGGAATGTCCTCGTAAGCATCAAAATTAATTACCGTGCTTCCCTGCTCCTCGCCAAAAGCTGCTGCTCCCTCTTCAGCTCCATCGTCCTGATCTCCGAAGGGGTTCACTTCCCGCCGATCCCAACCACCGCTTCTGTTCCCCCACCCGTTTCTGGGCGCACCCCACCGTGATCCGCCATTATTATTAGTACTCACATTGGGTGGTGGCGGAGCAGGGGAGGATTCGGTTGATGCTGATGCTCCACGGTTCCTCAGATGCGGAGGCACATAAACGGGCCGCGAGGTAGCTGCGGAGTTGGATGTTCCCGCATTTTCAGGCGCGGAATTCGCAGCCAAATCAGCCCACGAAGTTCGCATGCTTACGTTGTGCTGTGTACTTCCTCCCAAAGGATCACGATTCACGCCCTCACCTGCAATTCAAACAATCACATCACATAACATAAAATAACATTGATGGAGAGGGAGGAGGTGAACGAACGAATCAATGGATGTAGGAATGAATGAGTGAGATAGAAGAGAAACAACCTACCTACCTAGCTGTCTGTACTGGGAAGACTAAAACCCTCAAGTGTAGACGACTGTTGACGAAGATGGAGAAACCCTAAACGCCACACACAACACGCCTTCAAACTTGGATGCGATAGATACAAAAATATCTTTTCTGCCTTAGAATGCGCCCTCTCTCTCTCTCCCCCTTATTTCACTTTATTTACCCTTTTTTTTTCTCCTTTTCCGTTTTTATTTTTTATTTATAATGTATAAATGTAAATAGAGGCTCTTTCTGTTTCGGCTTCAAAGTTCGAATGAAGGCTTGCGACCCAAATTAAGACGCGCTCTCTCTACCTCATGCGGTGCCATGCGTTGCTTTGCGGCTGCGGCTGGCTGCGGCTGCTGTAAATCTCAACTCGCGCTTCCATTCCATTCTTAGCTGTCTTTCAGTCTCCAATATTAACCTAAATTCATTACTGTCTAAACTCTCGTTAATCCCCCACCTCTCCTCCTTCACTAATCTCCTTTCTTTCTCTTTCCAATTCATACTCTACTTTCTCTTTTTACATTCATTTTTCATTAAAAACAAAAAACTTTTTAAATTCTAAATTTCTTCACTGTGAATTGTGAAGAGAGTGAAAAAAAAAAAAGAAAAAAAGACAGAAAGAAATATTATTTGATGAAGAAAAGAAAGTAAATATTAAGAAAATTAAATAAATAATATTATTTTACTACCATAAAAAATATATAAATATTAATAAAAAAAATATTGAAATATGTTAAAAACTTATTGAATCCAATAATTCACCCAATCGGGAAGATTTTGCGGGCACTTTTTCATGCCCTAAATCTCTTCTTCAAAAGAAATCTCCTTTTAATATAGTCTACATAGACATAAATATAGTTGTAGTCTTTTTTTTCAGAAATAAATAATGTGAAATATCTTAATAAAGATAAAATTCATATGAAATAGTAAAAACAATAATATTAAAAATGGATTATTTTATTATCATTATTCAATCTTTAAAATATTATGAATAATAAGTGTTATATATAAATAAGTAAATTAAAATCCAATGTGAACTAGACGTTGATGGAGTGAGTGAGTCTAATGCACTGGTGTTAAAATATAATTTTCCTAATAAAAACTATGGTTAAATGGCAAGTTGGAAAAAACAAACTGAATGTAATATAAGTTTAAATTGAGAAAAAAATTAAAATTAAATAAAAATTAAATTTAATCAGTAATCATTAGTTCAATTTATTTAAATAAGATAATTCATTCAAATAAAAAATAGAAGTATTAAAAAATTTAGTAAAAAATTTAATAATTTTTAAAAAAATTTAAATCATAATTATATAATTTTGTTTAGAAAATACAAATTTTTATTTATTCAATAAAATATCAACTAGTTTATCTCTTACTTTTATTAAACACTTTTAATTCAATAATAAACTACCTTGGCTAGTTAAAATCTACTAATCAACTTCCAAGTTAGGTTTTTCCACCAAACCCTAACTCTCTTACAATTGAAGTATTGAAAATTTGCTCATCATGCAGGCAATTTGATTCTAAATTTCTATTACCTATTCTTAGACAAATAATAATGGTATAAAAATATAAAGTTATTTTTCAAAAATAAATAAAAACTTCCAGCAACATATCATCACCTATAGGCATGTAATTGAGGGACAAAAAAACCTCCAAATGCTCTATTAATAAAAATTATCGTAAATGGTCTGTCTCACTAAAAAAAACAAAATTCTAACACTAATAAACTTTGTAGAGTCTTCCTTAGCACAGCAATGATTTCCGCAGAGAAACACAACAATGCAAGATATTCACTGTTTTCAGTTACATTTGCAATTGAAATTCTCATCGGATTTACAACAAACACAGTCATATTTTTGCAGAAAGAGCGGCTCATCTTTCAGTAAAGAAGAATCCAAAAGGACACACTAAAAAACGAAGATTGCAAATAAGCCAGGAAATAGAGTTTTAATGATTAATTTTCAGGATGCTGCTATTCCGAATGAGTATTGGTGAATATCAAATATATACATGACACTTGGTTGGGAATATGAGAGGTTTTCTGACTATTATAGGGCTAAAAGAATGTTCCTCAACAAGTTACGCAGGGAAAGGCGGATGCACACTACTAAGTATGATCGTGACTTCTGATTGCTTTTTGGTTCATCTTATTCATGACTCGGGAAGCATCGTTAAGTCTATCTGCTCGCTCATAAATGCTAGCAACAACAAGATGCAACTCCTTCTTATTGACATTAGGATTGGAATCCAGCTTCTCAAACAATGACTCTACCATCATGAAATCCTTTCTTGCACCATATAGACTCAGCATTTGGAAATGAACTTCATCTGGAAAAATACACCCTTCCTCGTGCATCTGTCTATATAAAGCATCTGCTTTATCAAATTCACGTAGCTTTCCAAAAGCATTCAGCACGAGGGCAATAACATCAGAATCAGGAAAATATCCCACCTGTCTCATCTTCTCAAACACTTCAACTACATTGCTATACTTTTTGTTCTTAGAGAAAAGATTTATCATGCACCCAAATACAGATATATCTTTGACTTCTCCAGCATCAAAAGCCTGACGAAAAACCCACGTAGCCTCTTCAATTCTACCAGCTCTGGCAAGAATTGCAATCGCAGTCTCCCTGGGAATGTTGTCCGGTCTCTTCAGCTCATGCAGCAAACGCTTGGCATGAGCAACTAAACCTGCCCTCTCGTAGGCTACAATCATTGTCTGGTAAAGAACCTCGTCAATTCGAACTCCTGAACTCCTTAATTTTTGAAACAAGATAGCTGCGCGGTCCAGTTTGCCTGCCTTTTCCCAAATGGATATTATAGTCGAATAAGTGATGGCATTGGGTTCATTACCCCTTTTCTTCATTTCTTGAATGAGATTAGTAGCCTTCTCGTGCTCAAGGGTCTTGCCATAGATATTAATCATAGTGTTGTAGGTGACAACATTCTGCGGTACATCCTTACTCTGCATCAAGCGAAACAGATGGATGGCTTCCCCAAATAGCTCAGCCTCTCCATAAACCCTCAAGAGCGTATTGTAGCTAACTACATTGGGCTGAATCCCCATTTTCCTCATGCTCCAGAAGAGGCGATCCGCTTCCTTGGGCATGTGAAGCTGGCCATAAACATCAATCATGATGTTACAGGTGGTGAGATCAAGGGGGCATTTGGCTTCATTCATTTGAGAGAACAGAGAAAGCGCTTCAACAAACTTTTGATTGTCAACGTAGATAGCAAGAAGCGTGGAATAGCTGACGGTGTCTGGTTGAACAGCATTGTCGGCCATCTCTTGAAGAAGAAGGCGAGCCTCGCGGAAGAGCTTGGCTTTTCCAAAGACATTGATCATGGAGTTATAGGCAATGAGGTCGGGGGTAATGGTGGAGGCTTTCAATCTGGTGAAGATGGAAATGGCCTTGGAGTAATCGCACAACTTGCGGGCTAGGTCGATCAAATTACTGTAGAGGACAAGGTCGCCGGAAACGTTGTCTTGCTCCATCTGCTGGAGCCAAAAGAGAGAAGAATCAAACAAGCCGTGTTTGGCGAAAGAAGTGATGAGGGTGGAATAGGTGTACCTATCGGGGGAAAGGCCCTTGTGGCGCATTTCGTCGAACAGGCCGTGGGCAAGGTGCCACTGCTTGGCCCGAAGGACGTTGCGGAGGACGACGTTGTAGGCGAAGAGGGAGGGGGAATAGAGGGCCTTTTCGTTTATCCAATCGAGAAGGGCAAGGCTGCGTTGCCAATCGGGCTCGCGGGAGAGCAGCGAAACCATGAAGCGCATAGACAGCTGCCTCCCGCTGTAGGGGGACATCACCGCATACAGTTCATCCTCGTTCTGTGTCTCCCCAATTGACGTTAATAGCTCTTCCATGTCCACACTGCGGTCCAGGAACGTACCTTGTTGCTGCCTTCTACTGCCACGTTCCCCGGAAATGGGAGAGGAGGATGCAGGTCCACATGTTCGGCTCCACACATCTTTAGCCATAGCACAAGTGGCGCTGGCCACACTTAAATGGCTTATGCCATTGCCAACTCTCTTTTTGGTTTTGGTTTTGGAATAACAACAAAGGAGTGATATTGAAGAAGAAGAAGAAGGGCAGCACACAAGCAGATGGATAGAACCTGACACCGTGCACATCTTCAATTGTTGGTTTTGTTATGTATGGAGCATCTCTATTCGCTATCTCTGTTGCTGCCTACAAAGACCAACTAACTAAGGCCTCACTGTCCCAACCCTCACACACCACCGCTCTGTGCGTGTGTGTTTTCAATAAACCATAATCCTTTTGTATTTGATTTGTCGTCCATGAACTATAAATTATCCACAAACATTTATATCAAAATATAAAATGAATTAAACTCCATTCATAAGTTAACTTTATTTATTTATTTATTTATCTCAACTTATAAAATTAAAAATCTACAGTATTTAAAATGATTTTATTTTACATTTATTTTGTGCCCTGCAAACAACCATTGTTTTGGTTAGCTGAAAAAAAAAAAAAAAACCATTGTTTTGGTTATTGGTATGCCCTTCTTTAAACTAAAGCACCCTCTTTCACTTTCAAGTTTTGTAGTTGTAGCAGCCATATGCACCACTACCATCTATCACCGTTTTCTGCGTCCTGTGACGCACCTCCTTCCTTCTCTTCCAACCCTAAACACCCACAAGACTTGCTCTCTCTCCTTTTCAAACATCCTTCTAAACCCAACTTTTACAACAACTCCACTCTCATTATCAACTCTGTCGTTCTTCAAATGGGCCATTGCAAATGTACTTAAGTTGTGGTCTTTTAGTTGAAGACGCTCTTTTTTTGTGTTTAGTCAGATGCATTCTAGTGTCATTTCATGGCTCGTTATTGATGGATAGACAGAGGAAGCAGCCCATAAAAGCTTTAACTCTGTTGAAGGAAATGATTGAAGCTTTAACTTGTAGCTAAGGAGGATTGGTTTCACAAGGCCTTCAATTATTGTCAACCTGTGCTATGGTTGTGTCATATGTTATTTCCTGAGTCCAGTGTTGTGTCATATGTTATTTCCTGAGTCCAGTGGGCTGTATATTTATATATATAATATATATTAGCTGTTAATTTCTTTAATATTGAGAATGGATGTTGATTTCTTTAATATTGAAAATGGTTTTTGATTTAGATGATTTTAATGAATCATTTAATATAATTTTAGGATCTTTTCTAATTTTTTATATTAATAGATTTAACGAGAATAGTATTTTTAGAGGTTATGGAATAACAACGAGATAAGAGATTGTTTCCAATATATCAAAATCACAATCCAAAATCACAAATTTTAAATTTTATGATCTCTTACTCCTCAATATCATTATTAAGAATATTTATTCTGTAATTCCTATAATCATATATACTGAGTCGCAGGAGGTTGGAAGAAGCTGAAAAGGTTGTTTAATAGGTACCTTAAGATGTTTTCAATGTTGCGACGTGGAGGAAGCTGCTGGGTGCTTATAGTATTCATAATAATGTTGAAATTGGTCAGAGGGCGACCAGGAAAATACTAGAGATGGAAAAGGACACGGTGAGGACTATGTTCGCATGTTCGATACTATTGTTGGTGACTTTTTTAGGACCTCATAAGTTAAGAGATATGATAGGTAAGATACTTTCCTTTAAACTTCCTGGCTACAATACAGTCCAAATGATATACAAGTGTTACGTCTGAAATAGATGATTGTTGTTCTGCCTTTCAGGCTTTGGAGTAGGTGGTCGTGGTGAACATTGTAGAAAAACTTTGTCCATAGGCTCGTCAACTTACCACAAGACCTATTGACAATTTGGCATGTCATTGCCCTTTGCTTCAGACATTCTAAAGTAGTCGAGACATCAGATTTTGGTAAAACTTGCCGCAAATTACTTCATACATCCGCAAATCCTTTGTCTCTACGAATTAGTTGAAAAGCTTAGAAAATATTTATATTGTTGATTGATGGTGTATTTGTCAGGATAAAAAAAGTGGAAATATTGCATCCATCGTGGAAGTTGACGGTTGCAAAGGACACGCATTCATACAGGCTAAGAATTGATTTCAGTACTTTCTTTCATATTGTCTGTACAAGGAAGCCAAGTATGTGTTTCATTGGATACGTAATTTGGTACACAGACAATTTTAGGCTACTAGTTTGCTAAATAAGCCTTGTCAAAGAAGGACAAAATTTCGTTTTGCGATTTGAGAGAGATCTAGTATAAGCTTGAGGCAACGTCAAAAGTTTTTTAGTTCGTCCCACGTGAGCTCGTTTAGTCATATTGTCGTAATCGTTGTCTTCAATTGCATCCAGGATCTTACGATACAATATTAATGAGGACCAAACCTGCATATCATACACACAGAAAAATGTTAACCTCTGTCCATGAGATGAACATACCGATATGTCTAAACTATATTCAGGGACTTTACCTGATTAATTCTCTTAACAATAACAGAGCAACAGCATGTTCGTATCCATGGTAATCTTAATTTATCATTTGATTTAGCGCTTTTATTCCTAATGTTCTTCGCGGTTAATAGATCAAACTAATGAGTGAAGATCCTGAGCGCCTATTCTAGCTTTTCTATGCTATTAACATGAATTTCATTTAGCAGAATATTGGACGAAAAAATAAATTATGCTTTCAGTATACCAATATAATAATATGTGGGTTTACCTACCGGCCAACGGCTGGCCTTTTCGAGCTGAGAAACTCCTTCTTCTGCCCGATTGAAGTAGAATCTTGCCCTTGTAATTTGATGTTTCATAAACTTTCTCCATCTTTCACTCACATTTCTTGAAAACACATCCTTGTCACATAATCCAAACTGGGCTAGTTCGTCTTGGGGAAGGTACACTCTGCCTCTTAATGCACTAATTAAAGCAGTAAGGTCATGAAATAATATATCAGTTTTAATTTCATATGTAATAATAATAATAATAATAATATAGTAAGCAGAGGAGGAGTGAGTGAATAAAAACAATTACAAGAAACTTACTCCTCTCCGACATCTCTAAGAATGTTGGTGAGTTGATTTCCTATCCCCAGATATAGTGCAGCATCATATATACTTTGTACAGGGAGGACTGACTCCTCTGCGATACCCATTATTGGAACGGTCATTAAGCCAACAGTTCCCGCCACATAGTAACAGTAAAGATATAGCTCTTGGAAATTGTTGTAGCGGCTTTTCCTTGTATCCATTCTCATTCCTTGTATCATGTCTCTGAAAGGCTGTAAATAGTGTTACATTAGACTTCAATTCATTATCTTAGTTATTGATAAGTAATTCATGATGGTAACATAAAGTGTAAGGACCTTAATATCCAATGGAAACTTGGAGAGGGTATCAGTAAGAGCAGCATCAAGCATATCATAGGGATGTCCGTTGAAAATGTCGTGCAATCTATCTTCCCACCTATCAAGAACAGCAGAGCTCATATACTCAGCGTTAGGACCATCAACCAGCTCATCCGTCCTCCTGCACCAAACTGCGGAGAGAGAAGCTATCGTTTTACTAAAGGTTTCACCGTACAAAACAACCTCATTAACATGTTTTCAATCTTCTACTACTATCATGTAATTATTATTTTCTTACCATAAATTGCCCATATGGCTTTCTGTCTTTCTTCCGTCATAAGCAAGGTTCCTGTTTATAGTTATTGATGAAGAAGTCAGCTAGATTACGCAAGAAAGCCATGCCATCCATGCTAATTGAAACAATCTGCAACTAATAAAAGAATCTAGAATACCTAGATAGAAAGTCTTGGCATACTCGGCGCAGATATTTCTGCACATTTCATAGGCGTCATTCAGAAAAGTTGAATGAATCTGTAGCTTAGGCTTGCTACCAGGACTAATGATTTGAGACTGCCTGTGAACAACCTCTTGTACATGTAAATCCGTTAGAGGAAATCCTTGCTTCGATAATTGCCTTCCTTGTATGGGATTGGGAGCCACGCTTATTTCTGACCTCGTGACACTAAATCTTCTTCCACAGCAACATGCTTTCTTATTGCTCACACTCATGTAACAGGGCTTTACTGTCACCGAAGAAAATGATAAACTCATCACCATTCTCAACCTAGCTCCTTGTATTGTACTTTACTTAGGATCGTGCTGCTATTTAAGTCGATTTGAAGGAGCCTATTATCAACTATATAATTATCTTCCCTTTTTATATAAACTATTTATTATATAATAGGGGTGTAAACATCAACCATTTTAATGACAATTTGGTGTAATATAGAATATTCTTATAAGACTGATGCTTCATATTGCATTTCAGTTTTGACATCTGGCTAACGAATGAAACAACCGAATTTCTATAATAAAGTTAGTGACCTAGTTTTATGCATTAAACAAAGTTGTAGAATATTTGTTTATTTATGCGTCACATAGTTTGGTTTGAGCAAGAACGGGGCTTTCAAAGATGCTCGTTTTTGTCTTTTAAAAGGCCACCTAATTTTTCTCCAGCATCTGTCTTCTAGTTAAGTTGGTTGTAAAGAATCTTAGTCAGGCGTGATGCCTTCCTTCCATGCATAATCCCTTTCCTGGGCTTGGGCTATGTCCTTTATTGCCTTATCTTTAGAACAACCTGCCGTTTGTATGGCCATATTCGACTATTTCGTTATTATGACCTCATAACTGCTTCAATAGATAACCAAATATGGCTAATACTGCTTACACGCATCAAACCACGGGTTTGAAGAATTTGGGATACTCATTCATTATTTTACGATATAGAAATGTCAGTTGTATAAAATTAATGTGTACAGTATCAAGTGAGAAAAGGATAGAAATATTAGACGTTTAAGATTATAATGGAGGGAAAATATAATTTATAAATGGTTGTACGAACAATATATATCTATATTTATATTTTTTTAATAAATTTATAGGAAGATTCATTATATTCAACATAAAATTAAGACTCATATTTAAATTATTAACAACTAATTATAGATCGTTCTAAAAATTTGATACCAAATAAGACATCAGTTTGACACTACTTTCAGTTTAAAATTTAAAACAATAAATTCTAAGTGTTTTTTATATATTAATCAATTTTTTATTTTTATTTACTATAAAACTTAGATTCATACCTAAATTTGAAACACTCATATTATATAAAACTAAACAAGTCATTCCATATGATTCTATTTAGAAGACTAGTTTTGAATTGAAAAATAACTAAAGATTAAAAACTAGTTGATAGTTGAGATTTAATAATTAATAGTTTAATCTATTCAATTACATGTATAAAGCTAAACAAGTCAGTACATATATATTCTATTTGAAAAACTAGTTTTTAATTGAAAGCCTAACTAAAGATTAAAAACTAATTGATAGCTGAGATTTAATAATTTGTAGTTAAAAGCTCTGTTATTAACAAAACGTGTTTGGTTGATGTGACGCTTTTATTTCTATCCTTAAAATATTTATTTTAAATTAATAATAAAATGTGAAAATAAAAGATAAAATGCACAAACATCAATTTTCAATTAAAACTCATAAAAAAGAGTTGCAAAATAAAATATTCATGTTAATTAAAATGAATTTTATTTAAATTATCATAATTAATTTAAAATGAATAGACATGTATGTCTCAGTACCTTAATCAAAACATTTCACATGCATAAATAAATAAATAAATAAAAACTTAAGTTTCTTCCTTATCTACAATTTTTTTCTTATTGATCTTGTTATAACCAATAAAAACATTTGTCAGTAAAATAATAGAATGATAGATATATATCATAGGGGTGAAAATGTCGGTCAGCCCTCTCGGTTTTTTTTTTTCATCAAAAGTGAATACTGAATTGGGGGAAGACTAGCTCGTAAAGACTTTCGGATTAGGTCTAATCCATCCCACATAATTATAATAATTATAAGTTTGTCCGACCGACTTGCAAAATTAAAATAAAAAATATTTTTCTAATCCTAAATTTGAATATCTTAAAAAACAAGGATTTAATGTAAATATAATAATTAAAAAAAATAAAAACTAATGATTTAAGAAAATATACAACTATGAAATAAAATTTAAATTTGTATTTTTGAATATGTAAAATTAATGAAATAATAAATAAAAATATTTAATCATATTCAAGGTATATAAATTAAAAAATAATAATACGGGTCACTTCAAACTTTGACTAGCACGGATTATGAGTTATGTGGAATAGGTCTATGTAAGCTCGTTGATACTAAAATGTCTAGCTAGTTCTATACTTTTTTATAACGGCTTCTTCTTTTACCTTCATGTTTTTCCTGGTGCAGCTTCATGTTTTTTTCCCTACACCTTCATAATTTGAAAAATACAAAAATATCCTTCCAAAATTTATATTTCGGGTTACATAATGGATATACAAAGTTCTTTTGCATTTCGGATTGCACAGTTCATAATAAAAAAAATATACTCTAATACACGATCCGAAATATAATCTTTTGTATTTCGGATTATATAATTTAAAATATATTTTGGATTATATAATAAATTTTTTTTTATTCCAGATTTTGAAATATAAAGATTATATTTGAGATTGTATAGTCTATAGTGGCGGCTCAAAGCTTTAGAAAGTTTAAAATAAATAAATAAATGAGGTCTTTTTAAATTAAAAAAATAATTAAAATAATGTTTTTATCTAAAATTTATTTTTTGAACTTTTTGTGATGCAAAATTATCTATTAAATTATTATAATTAATTTTATTTAAAAAATATTTTTCAATAAACAATAAAAACAATCCATTTAATCTTTTTAATCTTTGTTGAAACATTGTTGATCTTAAATAAGATTTGATTAGTTTAAGTTTTACAAAATTCCTTTCAGCTGAAACAACTCATACTGTAATTGTTAACATTATTCTATATATGCATTTGGAAAAGAATTTATTATTTTCATATAATTAAGAATGTCAATTGGTTTATCATTTTCCAATCCTATAATCTCCTTTTTAAGATATTTAATTCTGAAAATAAATCTAAGCCATCAAATCCAATAAATTATCATGTTTCAAATACTTTTCATTCAAATATAATTCATTTTTTTGTTTATTTTTATAAATTTATCCATAATCCCTTTTTGTGATTCCACAAAAAGTTCAACTCTTATTTTCATTTTTTTTGAAGTTTTGAATAACCCGGTTCAAATTTTCTAGTTGTCATATTTGTATAATTTTATATAAAATTAAAAATTATAATATATATCACATTGAATATAACTTATAAGTATATAAAATAAATCTAAGTTAAAAAGATAAATTGGGATCAATTGATCAATCTCAT